>Ga0302319_10001293_pt1 | contig 55973 bp, 49 predicted proteins | sample Bog_T0_2_FD_203319 | JGI IMG/M metagenome (GOLD analysis project Ga0302319, IMG submission 203319) | Peat permafrost microbial communities from Stordalen Mire near Abisko, Sweden - Bog_T0_2 | ecosystem: Environmental > Terrestrial > Soil > Wetlands > Peat | place: Sweden: Abisko, Stordalen Mire...
GCCGCTCGCGCGGCAGGATCACGTCGGGTGGTGGGGGATGTGGTGGGCATGTGACCTCCGTTGAGGTCGCCCATTATACCGGGGGAGGGCCGGACAGGGCTTACGCAGCCACCGAACGCTTACGCTCGTAGCGTTGCTTTCCGGATCGGCTGCGCTGCGTCGCAGGATCGCCGCGAGGCGCGCGATGATGCTGTCCAGTTGCTCGTCCTTGCGCACGAATCCATCCGCTCCGGCATCCAGGGCGCGCAGCTCCGCCCCACGCTCCTCGGAGGCGGTCATCAGGATGCAGGGAACACGTCTCAGCACGGTATCCAGGCGCAGACGGCGGATGACCGTCGCGCCATCGATCCCCGGAAGGACTCCATCAACGAGGATCGCGCCCGGACGCCGATCCGCGGCGATGCGCAGCCCCTCCTCCCCGCTCCCGGCCGTCAGAACCGTGTACCCCGCTCCAGCGAGCGCCTGCCTGAGGCTCTCGCGAAAGGTTGAGCTGTCATCGATCACCAGGATATCGGTCCGGTCGCGGTCCGGGAGGGAACTGCGGCGGCGCATGAGCTCCCCGGCGCGGGCGATCAGGTAGCCGAGCTCGTAGGGCTTGCCGACGTATTCATCCGCCCCCGTCTGGAGCCCGCGAAGGCGATCCTTGACCTCCGCCTCCGTGGAGAGCATGAGCACCGATGCATGTGCCCCCGCGCTTGATGCCCGCAGCTCCTGCAGCAGGTCGACGCCATCGCCATCTGGCAGCAGCACATCGAGGATGATCAGGTCGAAGGACGCCTGGACATCGGCTTGACGTGCTAGCTCCTGCCGCGCCTCCGTCGCGCTGGCGCAGGCCTGCACGCGGAACCCGGCCTCGGTGAAGGCCTCGGCAAGGTCCATCCGCACAGTCAGGCTGTCATCGATGATGAGGATCAACGGTGTCATGCCGGGCTCCTCGGTCGGGATGCGAGCTGCAGCAGATGCGGACCGATCTGGTCGAGCGGCAGGACGCGTTCAGCGCCGCCCAGGAGGATGGCTTCCCGCGGCATGCCGAAGACCACAGACGTCGACTCATCCTGGGCAATGGTCAATCCGCCGGCTTTGCGCATGGCCAACAGTCCCAGCGCCCCATCCTTCCCCATTCCGGTGAGCAGGCAGCCGACTCCGCGGTTGCCGAGGTCCTGCGCTGCGGCATGGAACAGGACGTCGACCGATGGTCGGCAGGAATGGACGGGCTCGCTCTCGGTAAGACGGACGCGTCCCAGAACGACTGACAGGTGATGCTCCGGTGGGGCCATCAGGACACTGCCGGTGTGCTCAGCCAAGAGCATGCCATCCTGTGCATGGTTGATTGGCATCTGCACCTGGTCCTTGAGCCAGGAGACGAACGCCTCGCTGAACGGAGCGCCGATATGGATGACCACCAGGATCGGCCAGGGGAAACCCTTGCCGAGACCCTTGAGCACTGCCGTCAATGCCCCCGGTCCGCCTGTCGACGTGCCGATGACCACTACTCGGCCATGATCGCCGCGGGGCAGTGCAGAAGATTCCAGCGCGGTCGCATGCCAGCCCGTACCACGCTGGCGGCCACGCAGATGGGTGATCACCTTGATGCGCGAGACCAGCTTGACCAGGTTCAGCAATGAGCGCTCCCATTCTCCTTCGGGCTCCGTTCCCCGGGGCTTCTCCAGCACTTCGAGCGCACCAGCCGCCAGGGCATCGTAGGTCTTGAACACTTCGCCACGATTGAACGAACCCGAGATGATCAGGATGGGCGTCGGGCATCGCGCCATGATGGTTTCGGTGACCTGCACTCCATCAAGACCGGGGAGCACCATATCGAGGGTGATGACATCCGGACGCAGCTCCTGGCACATGCTGGTCGCCTGTTCGCCGTTGGTTGATTCGCCGACCACCTCCAGGGCCGGATCCGCGGACAGGGTCTCGATAAGGCGCTGACGCATGGTCAGCGAATCCTCCACAACCAAGACGCGGATGCGCTTCATCGGCTCCCCAATGCATCGCGGATGAGGCTGAGCAGGCGCACCTGGTCGAATTCCGCCTTGATCAGATAGGCGATGGCGCCGACATCTCGCCCCCGCTGGCGATCCTCAGGCGCATCGCGTGAGGTCACCAGGATGGCCGGAATGCCGCTGTACTCGGGATGGGCGCGGGTGGTAGCCACGAATTCGAAGCCATTCATTCCCGGCATCTCGACATCGACGACAAACAGCCCATAGGCACGTCTCGCCGCCTTGGCGAGGGCCTCCTCGGCAGAGACGGCGACATCGACCTCATAGCCAGCCGATTCGATGATGCTCTGTTCGAGGGTGCGGGTGGTGAGGGAATCATCGATCACCAGGACGGGGAGCCTGCGGATCGGCGCAGGGGGCGCGGCACCTCCTATGTGGCGAGCGCCCACTAGGGGAATGGTCGCCGGGCCATCGAGCACCAGGAGGGACGTACCGACCTCATCCACGGCTGTCCCGAGCAGGCAAGGCACCGGGACGACCCCGGGAGGCATTGGCCGGATGGCTACTTCACGATTGGCGCCGAGGCGATCCACCCCGAGTGCCGCCCGCCCGGAGTCGCCGTGGAGGAGGACCACCGACAACTGTCCCTGGAGCGAGCGGCCAGGAGCGCCGTCACGACCGAGCAGGACCGCCAACGGCAGGAAGGGGACGGCGACCTCATCGATGAGGATGCTGTCGCCATCCGCAGATCGGATGATGGCTGTCGCCGGCACGCGCAGCGTGCGTTCGAGCGCTTCCAGCGGAATGGCGACCGTGCAGCCGCCGGACTCGACCAGGAGGGCATGCATGGATGACAACGAAGCCGGCAAGCGCAGCTCAAAGGTCGTACCGTTCCCCGGTCGGCTGTGCACATCGATGGTCCCTCCCAGGCGTTCCAGGGCGACGCGCACCACATCGAGGCCGACCCCGCGACCGGAGACGGGTGTGACCGTGGTGCTGGTGGTGATGCCTCCGTTCAGCAGCAGGCGCAAGGCCGAGGTGTCGTCCGTCAGCGCTGGATGGTGGGGTCCGATGCGGCCATTCTCCCGTGCCGCCTTCCTGATCGCCGCGACATCGATGCCACGTCCATCATCGGCACAGGTGATCACCACCCGATCGCCCTGCCGGCGGACCGCGAGTCGCACCATGCCCTCTCTCGGCTTCCCGGCATTGGCGCGGTCGCCCGGCGATTCGATGCCGTGACCGACCGCATTGCGGACCAGATGCGGCAGGGATTCCGAAAGCTGGTCCAGGGCCGCCGATTCGATGCCGATCTCCCCGCCCTCCGCATGCCAGCGCACCTGCCACTCCAGGAGGCGGGACGTATCGCGCAGCGTCCGCTCCAGAGTTCCGAACAGGGCGCCAACGGGCACCAAGCGCATCCGCTGCGTGAGGGCCTGAACGTCGAGCAGTCCACGCTCGGCCCGTTCCAGGTGATCGACGAGCTCGCGTCGGACACGGTCCAGGTGGCTTGCCAGATCCTGGCTCGCCACCTGGCTTGCGGTTACGCTCCGGCTGGCTGCCGCTGGTATCCCCTGCAGCTGCCCGGCGAGGGCAGCCGCTCTCTGGCAGGTCTGTCCGAGCTGTGCACCGTGATGCAGTGCTGCCGCCAGCTGGCTGCTGACTCCCATGATGCCATCGAGGAGCGCATCGGCATCGGCTGGATCGATGCGCAATCCACGCAGCGTGTCCGCAGCAAGCAGTGGCGCCGGGGCTTCCGCGGGAGGGCGATCCGATGCTGGCGCTTCCAGGCGCTGGAGCCCTGCACGCATCAGGTCGATGCGCTGGAGGCCGGTCTCCACCTCCTCGCGCGTCAGCCGGCGCTTGGTGTCGCGTGCCGGTAGCAGGAGAGACTCCAGCGCATGGGCATGGTCGGCGATGTCGACCAGCCGTACCACCCGGGCAGCGCCCTTGATGGTATGGGCAAGGCGGAACATGCGGTCGATGACCCCGGGGCCATCCCCCTTCTCGAGCTCCAGCATGCCTGCCGCGAGCCCGTCGATCAGTTCTCGGGCCTCGAGGCGGAAATATCGATACTGGTCCTTGCTCATGTGCTAGTCGCGGATGAGGCGATTCAGTCCGCGAGACAGCTGCGCCAGCTGCGATGCCGTCTGCAGTGTCTGGGTGGTGCTGGCCTCCGACTCTCGTGAAGCCTGCGACACATTGGTGATGGCGCCATTGACCTGCTCCACTGCGGTCGTCTGCTGCTTGGTGCTCAATCCGATCTCCTGGGCCGAGGCCGTAGTGGTCTCGACCAGGCCGGCGATTGCCGTGAACGAGGCGGCGACATCGACCACCTGCCTGCTGCCGGCATCGACCGCCTTGGACCCTGCCTCGGTTACCATCACAGTGGTATTCACTGCAGCACGGACATCCTCGATCAGCCCGCGGATCTCCTTGGTAGATCCCCCCACGCGATCAGCGAGCTTGCGGATCTCGTCAGCGACGACCGAGAAGCGCTTGCCGGCCTCACCGGCACCGACCGCCTCGATGGTGGCATTGATGGCGAGGATGTTGGTCTGCTCGGCAAGCTCATTGATCAGATCTATGACGCCACCGATCTGCTGCGATTTGCGACCGAGGTCGAGCATGTGCGTGACGATCAGCTCAACCTGGCGCTGGATGCTCGCCATCGACTCGCGCGTCCTGCCCACCGTCTGCTCGCCCATGCGTGCCGAGCCAGCGGTCTTCTCCGCCACCTGGGCGACCCGCTGGGCGCTATCGGCGATCTGCCGCGAGGTAGCCAGCAGCTCATTCATGGTGGTGGCGATCTCGGCCATGGCGGTGGCCTGCTCCTTGGCGCCGGTCGCTTGCTGCTGCGACGCCGCCTGGAGCTCGGACGAGGCGCTTTCCATGTCATGGACGGCTGAGCCCAGCTGCTGGGTGGTCGACCTGATGATGATGACGCCGGCGACTATCATCAGGGCGATGGCGACAATGGTGCCGGCGATGATGGTGTTCTTGGCGCTTGCCGAGGTTCCTTCGGCGGCCACCGCGAGCCTGCCGAGCAGGTCCGCCTGCTCCTGGTCCATGACCCCGAGCAGATTGCGCAGATCATCCATGTAGGTCTTGCCGGTCCCTCCGACCACGATCTTCAGCGTGGCCTCGAAACCGGACGCCTTACGCGTCTCGATCGTCAGCTTGAGCTCGGCGAGCTTCTCGCCGATAAGACGTTCGGCCTCATCGATCTGCTTCTGCTTAGCGGCATCCCCCTTAAAGAGCTCCCGCAACTGGCCCACCTCCTTGCCGACCTCCTCCCGACCGGAGAGATAGGGCGCCAGGTAGGTCTCGTCGCCGGTGATCACGAACCCGCGCTGGCCCGTCTCGGCATCCTTCATCGACGACAGGATCTGGGCCAGCTCCCCCTGGATGTGGTTGGCTTGGTGCACTGCGGTGCTGGCGTCGATCAGCGCATCGACGCTGCGATAGGACACCGTGCCGATGAGGATGAGAACGATCAGGGACAATGCGTATCCGGCGGTGATCTTGCGTCCGATGGTCCACGAACTCAGCATGCGGTCACTCCTTCAGGATTGGTTGGATGCGGGAGACGTCGAGGGTGCAGCAAAGGCACGCGTCAGGGCCCGAACATCGACGATAGGATAGGCGGCATCCCGGGCATGGGCGAACAGGGCAGGGGAGGCCGCATCACGGGGGCGGATCTCATCAGCGCCCACGATGACCTGCCCGATGAATGACGTCACCGCGATGCCGACTGCATCCCGGCTGACGGCAAGCCATGTCGGCGCAGCGGATTCGTCCATGCCCAGAAGGGTTGCGAGCGACATGACGGGGATGCTCCGGCCCCCATGGCCGGTGATCCCCAGGCACCCGGCCCGCTGGCCTGGGAGCGTTATGATCGCCCTGCATGCGCTGAAGGCGATGAGATCGGTCAGCGGCAGCGCGTGGACCACGCCGGCGACGCCGACCAGCAGGATGCGGACCTCGGCACGAACGTCCCAGCGCAGCAGCCGCGAGAATCCTGCATTGAAATGCTGACGGAGCTCGAGCATGCGCTCCTGGAGGTTCGCCTGGTTACCGTCCATTGCCCCCCCCCTGGACCAGCCGGAGGCAGAGCTCGGCGATCGCACGCCTTGGCAGGCCACCCGAGAAGAGGGTGAGATGCAGATCCGCATCCCCATCGATGGCGGCAAGGGCCGATGATGCATGCGCGCTCGCGGCCTTGGCATCCTGACGGCGCTGCGCCACGAGCGCCATGCGCACCCACGCCATGGTGAATGTCGACGTGCGCGCGATGATCCGACTGTAGGACGCGATGGCCTGCTCCGGATCGCCGATCAGCTCCCAGCAGAGTCCCAGGAGGTACTCCGCGAGATCGCTTGCCGGATCTGCCCGCAGGACTTCGAGGCAGGCCGCCTTGGCGGATCTGGCATCGCCGACATGGATCATGGCCAGCGCGCCGATCACCTGCGGCAATGGCTCTCGTTTCGACTGATCGTGCATGCGCGTGATCGCAGGTGCGACCTCGGAGAATCGCTCTGACCGCACCAGGTCGATGAGGTCTTGCACGGATGCCGGGGCCAGACCACTCGCCGCATCAGGGAGCGCAGGCATCGCTGGCTGGCCTGGACTATAATTCGCATGATTCCCGGTCAGATGCGCCACGCGACGTGACGATTGATCGATCGCCTCGATCCACTCGAGCCGATCCTCAGAATGTGATGGCAGTCCACCTGACGGCAGATCGGTCACCTTCTCTGATAGGCGCTCCGAGGATGCGCCGAGGCGGTAGTAGAAGGCGCCATGCGATTGGCAGAGAGAAAAGGAGGATGAAAGTCCGCGTACCGTCTCAGCCGAGCCGAGGAACAGGTATCCACCCGGCACCAGTGAATGAGCGATGCGGTCGAGCACGTCCCTGGCAGCCCCTGGCGTCATATACATCAGGACATTGCGGCAGAAGATGATGTCGAATCGCCTTGCACCCCAGAACTGCGGATCGGCTTCGATCAGATTGCGCCGCTCAAAGCGTACGTCGCTGCGGATCTGCGCGGCCAGCTGGAAGCTCCGGCCTGCACCGGTAAAGTACGTCGCTACGTGCTGCGGGGGTGCCTCACGCAATGACCATGCGGTATAGAGCCCCAGCGCTGCGCGGCGGAGCGCCACCTCATTGATATCGATTCCCAAGATCGTCCACGATGACACCCCTGCAGCTTGACCGCGTTCGCGCAGGAGCATCGCCAGCGTATAGGCCTCCTCCCCCGATGCGCATCCAGCCGATAGGAGGCGGAGATCGCGTCTCGGTGAACCGTCCACAAGCGCAGGGATCGCCGCGTCGACAAGCGCATCCAGCTGCTCCCGTGCCCGGAAGAAATAGGTCTCGCCGACGGTCATGACCTCGGAAAGTGACGCCCATTCCTGGTCGTCAAGATCACGATGGAGCAGCCGGCCGACGTAATCGCTGTCACTGCACTGATGGTGCGCCGCCCGCTGATGCACGACATCAGCGAGGAATGGCGCCTGATTGTCCGGCCAGGTGAGCCCGAAATGCAGCGCAATGGCATCGCGAAACTGGGCAACGGTGTATGATATCGCCTGATCCATCATAGTGGCGCGTCTTGGGCCAGGAGTGACCATTGGCCGTCGGCGATCAGACCAGCAGAGCGCAGCACCACGACCAGCTCATCATCCAGGCGGCCCAGCTGTTCAATGAGCTCAGGATGCGCCTGAGACAGCAGCGGCGGTACTTGCGTCACGTCATCCTGATCCAGCCAGCGGAATCCGATCACCGCGTCGACGCCGAGCGCGACCAGGCGGTCGCCGACGCGCAGGGTGATGAAGCGCGACGCCGGCGAGCCCGTGGAGGCACCGAGCAGATGCGCCACTATCAGCACAGGCACTGCCTGCCCGCGGATCACCGAGACACCCGCTATGAACGATGGGGCCCCCGCCAGAATACGCATCTCCATCGGCCGCATGACTTCGGCGATGGCGCTCACCGGCACCGCACATAGGACCTGTCCACATCGGGCGATGAGCATCTGCACACTCAGCTCGCTCGATGCATGAGGTCTCAGGCCGTGCTCATTGACGGGCATACGGTTCTACCGCGATGACATCGAAGGGACCGGAGACAGATGGCGCGACCGTATCATGTCAGCTATCGCTGCCAAGAGCGGTGTGCCAAGAACATCGGCCCAGACCCATGTTCTGCGCCGATGATATTCCAATATTGGAATAGAGACCATACGTGCCGCGCGCTCATGCGCGCGAGATATCCGCATCATCTGCGCGGTAATCGGGCAACTTCGGCCCTGAACAAATAGGGCGAATGGAGAGGATCGGCATTCATTACAATTGCTTAACGGTATCTCGTGACATTTTCTGTGATCGGCGACATGACACGCGCCGGTTGAAACGAATCAGCCAGGAAGCACGCCGCACCACGCCGAAGCACATACTGCAGTTGGTTTGCGCTTGGCGCCAGCATCTCCGGCATACCCTAATCGGACGATGCTGTCGATTCCACATCTTCTGCATATCGATGACTGCGAAGACGACCGGATCATCTTCGCACGTGCATTTTCCAAAAGTGGGTTAATCGGCGTTCTACACAGCGTCGCAAATGCCAGCGAGGCCCTGATGTACCTCAATCGGCTAGGTCCCCATGCCCACGTGCAGCGTCCCCGATTGATCATCCTCGACCTGAGCCTCCCGCGGCTGGACGGACGGGATTTCCTCGACGTCCTCAAGAAGAACACCCGGTTCCGCTCCATCCCGGTCATCGTGCTCACCGGATCGGAGAATTTCAGGGATATGCAGAAGAGCCGGGAACTGGGCGTGGACGACTATGTCGTCAAGCCGAAGACCAATCAGGAGCTCATCGAACTGATCGCGTCCTTCGGCCACTGGCTCGCCGGCTCCTCCTCCGAAATCCCCAAGCTCTCGTGATCATTAGGGATGAGACCACGCGACAAGTCCGGTGCCCTTTCCCCACTGGCGATGAGCATGCTCATGGCGGCAACGTCACCAGCCGATGAGCAGTCGGCGATAATCAGCCCTTCCCCCGCTGCCCCGCGCGGGGTCTTCCCGAGGATCGCACGTGTCCGGCGACAGCGCTAATCCAGCCGGGAAGTTCCCCGCCATCCTGGTCGCTTCGGACCAGCGTGAAGTCATCGAGGAGATCGCGCAGAAGCTCAGGCCGCTAGCGCATAAGGTGGTTGAATCCATGTCGCCAGGACAGCTGGCGAAGGCCTTCGTCGATGATGACATCCAACTGGTCATCATCGATGGCGCCCTATTCGATATCACGGGAAGGAAGGAGGATCATGCAATCCGCGCCATCCTGCGAGCGAAGCGCGCCCCCATCATCTGCGCATCCCGGGATTCGCCCGAATCGATCGAATGCCATGGCCTGGAATCGATTGCGGTCGATGTCTTCGATCTGCGCCTGAGCGGCCACCTCCTGTGCGCCAAGGCCGACACCATGCTGCGCCTGCATCGCATGCGCAGCGATTTGACGACGCAGGCGAAGACCATCGAGAAGCTGGAAAGGGAACTGCGCAGGTATTTGGCCCAGATGAATGCCTCGACCAGCGACCTGACCTCGTTCCATGCGTCGGTGGCGCACGACCTCCACGCACCACTGCGCAATATCGACCTATTCAACGGCATCCTCATGGACGATCACGGCGCACAGCTGGGGGACGAGGGGAAATCCCTGCTGCATCGCATCGGCAAGAATACCGCATTGCTGAATCAACGCATCAATGGCCTGCTGCAACTATCGGCCATAGACCACAGCACCCTGTTCATGGAACGTCTCGATGTCACCGCCATCTGCACACACAGCATCGACCGGCTCAGGCGCCTTGAACCGGATCGAGGGATCACCTGCCTCATACCGCCCGGATTGACACTCCACGGCGACCGTTCGCTGACCACGCTCCTGCTCGACCATCTGCTGGGGAATGCCTGGAAGTTCTCGCAGCGGAGGGAACAGGCGCGCATCGAGGTCAGCGAGAATGCCGAACCAGGAAAGCCCAGCACCCTTATCATCCGCGACAATGGCGTAGGGTTCAACATGGCCTATGCCGACCGCCTGTTCACCCCGTTCCACCGCCTCCATGGCAGCAGCGAGTTCCCCGGATCCGGTATCGGTCTTGCGCTGTCTGCCCACATCGTGCGCAAGCATGGCGGACGGATCTGGGCGGAAGCACAGGTCGATCAGGGCGCCGCCTGCCTGTTCCATTACGGCCGCAACGACGAACCGCCATCCATCCATCATCCGGACGCTCCGCCGGATGGAGCCGCCGCATGACCAGCCGCCACCAGGGACTGACTCGCCTGCCCGCCAAGATACTGTGCGTCGATGACGATGCGGATCTGCTCGATACCTACCAGTCCGCACTGAAGGCTCAATTCGCCATCGACGTCGCCCAGAACGCCGATGAAGGGCTGCGCTGCTTGACCATGCGCGGTCCCTATGCCGTAGTGATTTCGGACCTGAACATGCCCGGGATGGATGGACTGGAGTTCTTGTCCCTGATCCAGCGAATCGCCCCTGACACCGTCCGCATCATGCTCACCTCATCGACGGAGCGGAATGCCGCATCGCTGGCGGTCAATCACGCCACCATCTTCCGCTTCCTGCCGAAGCCATGTTCGCCCAACATTCTCGCGGTGGCCTTGTCCGAGGGCATCCGCCATTACCAGCTCATCATTGCCGAGCACGAACTGCTGGAAAAGACGCTGATGGGGACCATCTCCCTGCTCAGCGACATCCTCTCGCTCAACAACGAGGCCTCCTATGGCCAGAGCGAGTCGTCCCAGCAGCTGGTACGCTCGCTCTGCCGGACGCTCAAAGTGGAGAGGATCTGGGAGATCGAAGTCGCCGCCCTGCTCTCCCACATCGGCATGTCGACCGTACCCCCCCTGGTTGCGGCCAAGGCCGCGGCCGGACGGCCGCTGAATGCGGTCGAATCCGACATCATGACGCATGTGCCGGAGATCGGCAGCATGCTGATATCGAAGATACCCCGCCTGGAGGAAGTGGCCCGAATCATCCTCTACCAGTACGAGAATTTCGACGGCAGCGGCATTCCCGGGGATCTCTCCGGCACCGACATCCCCATCGGGTCGCGCATCATCCGCCTGCTGAACGACGTGCAGCGCGATCCGGCACCGACGGTGCTCGAGCGCTGCCTCGCGGTGACCCAGCGGAATCCCAGCATCTACGATCCCGCGGTCGTCGACGCCGCGCTGGTGAATTTCGCCTCCGGAACGGAGGGGATGAGCCCGTCGCTCACCAGGCGGCAGGTGCGGCAGATCGGCTTCTCGGAACTGCGCGCTGGCCAGATGCTGCGCTCCCGAATCTTCATCCAGGATGGAACTGTGGTGGCGGCAGCCAACCAGGTCGTCTCCTCCCCGCTGATGGAGCGCCTGTGCAATTATTCCAAGCTGGGAATACTTGTTGAGCCGATCAGCGTCGAGTGATCATTTCTTGGTATACGACACGATCTCCTCGCGGACGGCATCAGCCGCCCAATCCCTTGCGCACTCCTGTGCTGTCGCGTCAAGCTGTCGCCGATTGATGCACACGTTTCCCGCCTGAACAGTGCCTCCGTTGCAGATGATCGGCGACCAGATGACGAATACCTGACATTCTCCATTCGCCCATGTGCGAGAGTCGACAATATGATCGGCATTATTTCTTCACTTAATGGTATGATATGGGAAGCTCCTCGCTGGGCGATCCGGATCTCCGCTGTTGCAATGAAGCTCCACTCGGCCAGCGGGTGCTGTGGCCACAATGCCTGGGGAAAACATGAAGAAGCCCATCCGCATCCTGCTCATCGAGGACCGCCCCGATGACCTGGTCCTGCTGCGCCGTCATATGATCAATGATGGATATCAGCCGACGATCATGCGACTCGAGACGGCGGATGAGCTGAATGCCGCCCTCAAGCGGGAATCGTGGGATGCCGTCGTCTCCGACTATACCCTGCCGACCTTCAGCGCACCGGAAGCCCTCGCCCTGGTGCAGGCCAGCGGCCTGGATTACCCCTTCATCGTGCTCACCGGCAGCATCGGCGAGGAGCGGGCGGCCGCGATCATCAAGGCCGGCGCCCACGATTTCATCCTCAAGCATCAGATGTCCCGTCTGACGCCAGCCATCGAGCGGTCGATGGGGGATGCCAAGGTTCGGGCGGATCATCGTGCGGCGCTGAACTCGCTGCGCTCCACCAACCAGGAGCTATCGACGCTCATCGATGCATCGCCGCTCGCCATAATCACCCTGGGCCCGAAGGGGCTGATCCGCCGCTGGAATCCGGCGGCGGAGCGCCTGCTGGGCTGGCAACCGCCTGAAGTCATCGACCAACCGCTGCCCGCAATCCCGAAGAGCGGCCAGATCGATGTGGCATCCATGCTGCATGAAGTCCTGGCAGGGCGGGCATTCACCGCCATCGAGGTCCAGTGGCTGCGCAAGGATCACTCCCAGGTCGACATCGCGCTGTCCATGGCACCCCTGAGGAGCGGTGGGAACGCCGTGGACGGCATCATCGCGCTGCTGAGCGACGTGACCGAGCGGAAGAATCTCGAGCAGCAGCTGCAGCAGACCCAGAAGATGGAGATCGTCGGCCGGCTGGCGGGCGGCATAGCACATGACTTCAACAACCTGCTGACGGTGATCAATGGGCGGTGCCAGATGCTGCTCAGCCAGCTGACCGCCCAGAATTCGACGCGCCGAAATGCCGAGCTCATCCTCGAGACGGGGGAGCGGGCGGCACGTCTGACCCGCCAGCTGCTCGCTTTCAGTCGCCGTCAGATCTTCCAGGTCAAGGATATCGATGTGAATCGGGCGGTCATCGATATCCGCAAGCTGCTCGATTCCCTGATCGGCGAGGATATCGAGCTGAGCACCGCCCTTGAGCCGGGGATTCCGGCGATCCGGACCGATCCCAGCCAGTTCGAGCAGGTCGTCCTCAATCTGGTCGTCAATGCCCGCGATGCCATGCCCCAGGGCGGCAAGCTGGTCCTCGCAACCAACCTGGTGACGGACGAGGAACTGCTCCGGCGTGGAATATCCATAAACGGACCGTGCGTCCGCTTGAGCGTCAGCGATACCGGCATGGGCATGGATGAGACGACGAAATTGCACCTCTTCGAGCCGTTCTACACCACCAAGAGGCAGGGGACCGGCCTTGGGCTCTCCACCGTCGATGGGATCATCAAGCAGAGCGGGGGGTTCATCCGCGTCGACAGCGAAGTCGGCCTGGGCACGACATTCTCGCTCTACCTCCCGGGGATGGCCATGACCAGGGGCGATGAGGAATCCGGCCATCTCAACCTGAACGCCATCCGCCTCGGCACGACGGTCCTGGTGGTCGAGGACAACGATGACGTCCGCGATCTCATCCAGGAGGCGCTCTTGGGGTATGGATATACCGTCATATCCGCATCCAATGCGCATCAGGCGATCGAGGCGGCGCAGGTTAAGGCTGGCAAGATAGACCTCCTCCTCACCGATCTCATCATGCCCCAGGTCAGCGGCAGGGAGGTCGCCAACCGCCTCCTCCAGCTCTGCCCCGGCATGAAGGTCCTGTATATGTCGGGCTATACCGACAACATCATCACCCAGCACGGCGGGTCGGTTCCGGCAATGAGCTTGGTGCAGAAGCCTTTCACCCCCAGAAAGCTCGCCAAGCAGGTCCAGCGGGTGCTTATGTGATCATCAGTCGAAACGAGAATGCCGAGTCGTTCAATCTCTCGTAATCGACTTCGCTGCTGCCTTCATTGCCCTGCTTCAACTGCGGCCTGAGACCGCGACCGCCTTGAATAGCACGTGGATGGGCGCACCGACCGCGATGCCGAGCTGATCGGCCGAGCGGGAACTGATCTCTGCGAGCATCGGCAGGCCCATGTCGATCGTCACCAGAATGCGATCGCCAGCATCGGCGAGCGCGGCGATGCGTCCGGGCAGCTGATTCTGAAGCGAGATGCCGGAGACCCGTCCGACCGACAGGGCGATGTCGTCCGGCCGCACGAGCAGGTCGATGCGGGTGCCTGGCCCCTCCTGGCGCAGCGCGCAGACGATGATCGCGCCACTGAGCAGCGCGACCTCGGTGATCCGGGCAGAGGGATCGTGGCGAAGCACCTCGCCACGCAGGATGTTGACCATGCCCCCCATGCGCAGCAGGGGTATGGTCGCAGCCTGGTTCGCGACCTCGACCAGCGTGCCGTGCCCCACCACTGCACCGCGATCCAGCAGCAGCAGGTCATCGCAGACCTGCAGCAGCTCCCCGAGATCGTGGCTGACATGCAGGATCGGGATGTCGATCTGCCGACGCACCCGGCACAGATAGGGGATGATCTGCTGCTGCAAGGCGTGGTCGAGCGCGGCGAGCGGTTCATCGAGCAGCAGGAGGCGTGGCGAGCACAGCAGGGCCCGGCCCAGGGCGACCCGCTGCCGCTGCCCACCGGACAGGGTGCGGGGCGAACGCTCCAGCAGCTCGCCGATCTCGAGGAGCTGCACCACCTCATCGAGGCCGATGCGACGCGCGTCAGCGTGCAGCAGGCGGTAGCCGAACTGCAGGTTGGCGCTCACCGTCAGGTGCGGCAGCAGGTGCCCCTGCTGGAAGACCACCCCCAGCTGACGGCGATGGACCGGGCAATGGATGCCAAGAGCGACATCATCCAGCACCACCCCATCCAGCACCACCCGACCTCGTGTCGGACGCACCAGGCCGGCGAGCACGCCGAGCAGCGTGCTCTTCCCGGCTCCCGATGGGCCGAAGATGCCGCAGGCCCGCTGGTCGATGCGCGCCGCGACGCGCAAGGCGAAGGCGCTCCGTTCTACGGCGATGTCGATCTCCAGCTTCATCCCTGCCCCAGCCGGGCGCGGATGCGCCGCGACATCCATTCGCTGATCGCCAGGGCGATCACCGACACGCCGATGCTCAGGCAGACAAGCCGCCAGACCATCGCATCGCCGTCCGGCATCTGGGCATATTGCCAGATCGCCACCGGCAGCGTGCGGCTCTGGCCGGGGATGTTGCCGGCGATGGTGATGGTGGCGCCGAACTCGCCGAGGCAGCGGGCGAAGCCCAGCACCGCTCCGGCCAGGATGCCCGGTGCGGCGAGCGGCAGGGTCACGGTGGCGAACACCCGCCACGGGGCCGCGCCGCAGGTGGCCGCTGCGCGTTCGACATCCTGATCGATCACCTCGATGGCCAGCCTGACCGCGCGGACCAGGAGGGGGAAGCCCATCACCGCAGCGGCAGCCACCGCCCCCTTCCAGTTGAAGGCGATATCCCACCCGAGCACGTCATGGAGCCAGGCGCCCAGCGCTGACCGATGTCCCAGGAGGACGAGCAGCAGCCAGCCGGTGACCACCGGCGGAAGCACCAACGGCAAATGAACAATGGCGTCGACCACGGCCTTGCCCGGGAAACGGCGGCGTGCCAGCAGCCAGCCGGCAGCGATGCCCGGAACCAGCATCAGACATAGGGCGCAGCCGGCCACCTGCAGACTGAGGAGGAGGATCTCGCGTTCAGCGGCCTCAAGCACGGTTCACTTGACCACCGTGAAGCCGGCATGCTCGTAGACCGGCCTGGCCTCATCGCCGCAGAGGTAGCTCAAGAATGCGCGTGCCCCCGCCCCGGCCGTGGAAGTGAGAGCGAAGGGGTAGCGCACCGGCTGATGGAGGCTGGCGGGGATGGTGGCGATCACCTCGACCCGCGGCGACGAGATGGCATCGGTGGCATAGACGATGCCGCATGCGGCCTCACCCAGCTCGACCAGTCGCAGCGCCGCCCGGACATCGACGGCGGGTACCAGGCGCGGCTCCAACCAAGACCACCAGCCGAGCCGCTGGCATGCCTCCTTGGCATAGATGCCTGCCGGGACATTGGTGGGATCCCCGATGGCGACCCGATCTGGGAATGCCGCCTGGGCCGGGAACCCGGCCTCGATGCGCAACGGGAAGCCCTTGCCCTTGGGGCTGATCACCGCCAAATCATTGCTGAGCACGTCGATCCGGGTTGCGACAGTTATGAGCATGCGTTCCGCGAGGTAGTCCATCCAGCGCGCGTCCGCACAGACGATGATGTCGGCCGGAGCGCCGTTTTCGATCTGCTTGGCGAGGATCGATGTCGCTGAAAATGAGGTGACGATATGCACGCCCGTCCGCTTCTCAAAGGCCATGGCCAGTTCGCTGATCACCCCGCTCGTGCTGGCGGCGGCAAAGATGGTGACTGGCTCCCCACCTTGGAGCAGGGAGAAGGCCCACAAGGCCAGCCCGAGATGGCGCAAAGGCGAGCGCCAAGTCCTTGCATGGGGTGAGCTTGCAGCATCGCCGGGAGAACCCCCCGAGGTCTGGCGAGCACCGGTGGGTTGAGTGGTCGTCATGGTGTTCAGCAGCATGCCCGGCACCCTATGCGTGCGAATGCTATCGAGGGTTCACGTCGCCTGCCGTGCAGGGAATCAGCTGAGCGGGACTCAGGTAGCACTCGGACTTAATATCGCGTTGGGGCGACCCATCAAGGAGGCCGACCTCCGCTGTGCGTCCACACCGCCAGCGGCTGCCCGGCAAGCGGTCAGCGTCCAGCTATCGGGAAACCTCAACCGTGCACGGTTGTCGTGAGGGGGCTCGCGATCGCCCTTGGGCACGCCTGCGCCTGGTGTCGCCGACGGGCGCGCAGGGTCCATGAGCCGGCTGGAAGGACGTTCAATGCCGATCCATGCGACGCTGTGCCGCCCGTTCCCAGGGGGTAAATCACCCTGCATGACCCCCAACCGTCACCGTCCGGATGAGACGCTGGCCGAGCAGGCGCAGCGCCTTATGCGAGAGAAGCGAGAACGAGTCCTTGCGCGCCTCAAGGCGAAGGTCGAAGTCGGCACGACGAGGCGCATAGTGCGCAAATAGGCCGGCCTGGGCACCGGACGCACGACCCGCTGCGCCCTCGAGACTGCCAGCTGCCTGGACGCTCGCCGACCGCGCCGCGGGATCTCCTGAGCGCCGGGTTCCTCGACCCGGTCGGCAGGGATATCCCTGTGTGGCGACTGCCCGGGCTCCCCGGTCCCCTGATGAGGGTGCCATCAGGATGTCATTGCCGTCGCCACATCCGTGCCGAGGCTTGGTGTTCACAGAATCTTCATCAGTACCATCGTTTGAGGCACATCCTGCAAGAGATCGTCGCATCCGCGTCAGCTGTCTCACCGTTGCGCCCGGTCGTCACCATCCTGCGTCCCAGGAATGCCGCGCCATGCCTGTCACCGCCAGCATCATGGTCATCACCGCCGATGACGACGCAATGCGCTGTCTTGATGCTGCGTGCCGGGCATTGTCTCTCCCCTATGAGCTGGATCGACAGGAGACCGGGGAATTCGGCCTGCTCGAGCTCAACGTCGCCAGACGGCACGGTCGCCTTCCCGAGCTGGTCATCATCGACAGCGACCTCCCGGGATTGCTTGGTTGCGATGTCGTCAACCTGATCCGCCAAGATCCGCGCCTACGCGCGGTGGCGACCATGATGATGCTGCCACAGGGCTCCGTCATGTTGACAGCGGCGCAGCGATCGAGCGATCGCTGCGTGGCCAGGCCGACCCAGCAGTCCGCGTGGGTGGAGATGGCGTGCAGCCTCACTGATGCCCTGACCTGGCGGCATGCACGCTCCGCCATGCCTCGACGCCCATCCCAGCGCATCCCGCATCTGCTTCACATCGATGACGATGCCCATGGCCGCTTTGACTTTTCCGAGGCATTCGTGCAGAGCGGGCTGCCAGGGGTGCTGCATAGCCTCGCCGGAGCCCATGAGGCCTTCACCTACCTCACGCGCCTGGGGCCGTACGTGGACGCTCCCAGGCCGAAGCTCGTCATCGTCGCCATGACCGCGCTGAACGATGGGAGACTCGATCTGCTCCAGGCCATCAAGACCAACGCCCTGTACCGATCCATCCCCGTCATCGTCCTCACCAGCGCCGACGTCCGCCACGGTGCGCACCTGACGCCGGTGCACGCCGATGAATGCATCACCAGACCGGCGTCGATGCATGGCCTGATCGAGCTCATCTCGTCGTTCGATCACTGGATCAGCGGTTCGTCCATCGGCTCGCGCATCCTGGTGTAGGCGGCTGCGCCGGTGCCGCTGGGCACCAGTTGGCGCGGCGCGGCAGAGCAGGAGAGCGCACCCCCAGGGGCTCCTGGCTGATGATGTCGGGACGATCCTGAATGCAGGCTCCGCCATCCGGCCTAACATCCTGCACAGCAGGGGCCTGAGGATGTGTATACTCGTCAGACAGGATCGCCGTATTGGTCGATCGCATCCGCCGCATATGCTGGTGCCACATGGACGCGATCCCTCATATCCTCTATATCGATGATGATGAACACGATCGTTTCCTGTTCTCACGCTCCTTCTTCATCAGCGGCATCCATGGGGCCCTCCACTGCCTGAGCTCCGCCTCCAATGGCCTACTCTACCTGCAGCAGAAGGGGCCCTTCGCCTCGTCGCCTCGTCCACGGCTGATCATCGTCGATCTCCAGCTGCCCAGGTCCGACGGGCAGCAGTTCCATGAGATCCTCCAGACCGACCCCCGCTGGAGCGACATCGCCCTGATCGTGCTCGCCGGTACGCAGACGAATGCCGACATCGACAGCTGCTATCCGTTGGCCGTCAACATGGTCCGGCCGAAGCCGCAATCGGACATCGAGACCATCGAGCTCTTGCGCTCGCTGAGCCGCGAGTACCTCGTCGCACAGCCGTCCAGCCTGCAGAATAGCCCATGACGCTCCGCGCGGCGGGCGCCTCGTCGCGGGTCGGCACCGAGCATCGGCCGGAGGGACGCCGCAGAAGGCCTCGCCTCCGCCAGCTCACCCTGAGCGGTAGCGCTGACGGTATTGCGTCGGCGTCATGGACATTTGCCGGCTGAAGGTACGCGTCAGGTGGGCGTGGTCGGCGAAGCCGCAGCGGTTGGCGATGGCGGCGATGGAGGCATCGCTTTCGGCGAGATGCCTGCAGGCGGTGTCGATGCGCTGGCGCAGCAGGTACTGATGCGGCGTGGTGCCGAAGGCGCGACGGAAGCTGCGCTCGAATTGGCTGACCGAGAGGCCGGCGATGGCGGCGAGACCGCCACTGGTCATCGACTCGCCGAGGTGGTCATGCAGATGGGCGATGACACGGTCGAGCCGGGCCAGCCCCTGCCGTTGCGGCTGCAGTTCGGTGACCACGCGCGAGATCCCAGCGACGCCGATGACCCGGCCTTTGCGATCGCAGACCGGCACCTTGGCGGTGAGCACCAGGCGGGGGGAGGCCTCCTCCTCGGGGGCGCTTTCGATACGTTCGACCAGCGCATCGCCGCTGGCCATCACCGCGGCATCGTCCTGCATGTAGCCTTCAGCCCGTCGGCGCGGGAAGAAATCGTGGTCGGTGCGGCCGATCGCCTCGGCCTCGCTGGCCACCCCGCAGTAATCGCAACCTCGGCGATTGAGCGCCATGAAGCGCCCCTGGCGATCCTTGAGGAAGAACGACACGTCGGTGAGGCGCTCGAACAGCGCCACCAGCGCCCCTGCCTGGGCGCGCGCGAGGAAGGCCTGTCGGCGTTGGCTGGCGTCGGTCATGCGGCTTTTCTTCAAGGTGGGGGCGGGATCCTGCAAGACAAGCGGGAGCTGATCCGGCATATCCTATCCGCATGCGTTCTCTCGTCCCGCTCCTGCTGCTCGCCACCGCCATGTCGATGCTCACCGGCAGCGACGCACCGATCAGCTTCAGCCTGCAGATCCGCCCCCTGCTTTCCGAGAAATGCTTCTCCTGCCACGGGCCCGATGCCACCCACCGCGAGGCCAAGCTGCGCTTCGATGATGAGGCGTCGGCCAAGGGCGAGCGCAAAGGGGGCCCGGCGATCGTCCCCCGTGATCCGGCGGCGAGCCAGGTATGGCGGCGGCTCATCACCAGCGACAGCGATGATGTGATGCCGCCGCCCAAGAGCCATCGCACCCTCGATGCCGCGCAGAAATCGCTGATCAAGCAGTGGATCGCCGAAAGCGCCCCTTGGGGCCGGCATTGGGCCTTCGAGCCGCTGCTGAGCGCGGATGGGGAGATCGGTCGGGGTGCCCATGCGATCGATGCGCTGGTCGCACAGGGGCATGCGGCGCATGGCCTCGCCTTCGCGCCACCGGCCGATGCGCGCGTCCTGGCGCGCCGGCTCGCCCTCGACCTGATCGGCCTGCCCCCGACCCCCGAACGGGCGGATGCCTTCGCCGCGGCTTTTGCCGTGGACGCCGATGCCGCGGTCGCCGGCTACGTCGATGAACTGCTCGCGTCGCCCCGCTACGGCGAGCACTGGGCGCGCATGTGGCTCGATCTCGCACGCTACGCCGATACCAAGGGCTACGAGAAGGATCTCGCCCGTCAGATGTGGCTCTATCGTGATTGGGTGATCAACGCGCTCAATGACGACATGCCCTTCGACCGCTTCACCATCGAGCAGCTGGCCGGCGACCTGCTGCCCGATCCGACCAGGGAACAGCTGATCGCCACCGCCTTCCAGCGCAACACCATGACCAATGACGAGGGCGGGATCGACAAGGAGGAGTATCGCGTGCTGGCGGTCAAGGACCGGGTCGATACCACCGGCCAGGTGTGGCTTGGCCTGAGCGTCGGCTGCGCCAAGTGCCACAGCCACAAGTACGATCCCATCAGCCATGAGGACTACTACCGGCTGTTCGCCATCTACAACCAGAGCGCCGATGCCAACCTGTGGGACGACTCGCCGAAGCTGGCCTTGTCCTCCCCCGCGCAGGATGCCGAACGCGCCACACTCGAGGCCGCGGTCGCCGAGGCCAAGACCGCGCTCGACGCCCTGCGCGCGGCCGATCCCCATGCCGTGCGCAAGGATGCCGTGGTGCCCGAGGACTCCCCACAGATCGTCGCGGCCAAGAAGGCATGGCAGGCCGCCAAGGACCGCCTCAACGAGCACCAGGCCGGCATCCCATCGGTGCTGGTGATGCGCGAGCTGCCGGTCGACAAGCGCCGCACCACCCACGTGCAGGTGCGCGGCAACTTCCTCAATCCCGGCGCCGTGGTGCAGCCGGCGGTTCTGCCGCTGCCCGGTTTCCCCGCCTCTGCACCCGGCATGCGGGTCGATCGCCTGGCGCTTGCCCGCTGGCTGGTCGATGCCGGCAATCCGCTGACGCCGCGGGTGATGGCAAACCGCATCTGGGCACGCCTGTTCGGCACCGGCCTGGTCGAGACCGAAGAGGACTTCGGCGCCCTGGGCTCCCTGCCCAGCCATCCCCTCCTGCTCGACCAGCTGGCGCGGATCTACCGGGACGAGGGCGCCTGGTCGCTCAAGCACCTGCTGCGCACCATCGCCATCAGCCGGACTTACCGCCAGGCGGCGGTTTTCGATGCGCAGCGGCTGGAGCATGATCCCGCCAACCGCTGGCTGTCCCGCGCCGGACGCCTGCGCCTGACCGCCGAGCAGCTGCGCGACCAGACGCTGTGCGTCGCCGGCCTGCTCAGCGGCAAGATCGGCGGACCATCGGTGATGCCGCCCCAGCCGGATGGGCTGTGGCACAGCACCTACAACGCCACCACTTGGGTCAATGCCAGCGGCGAGGACCGCTATCGCCGCGCCCTGTACACCTACTGGAAGCGCACCACCCCCTATCCCTCGATGACCGCCTTCGATGCCGGGAGCCGGGAGGTCTGCCAGGTGCGCCGCATCCACACCGATACGCCGCTCCAGGCCCTGGTGACCCTCAACGATCCGGTCTACCTCGAGGCCGCCGCGGCGCTTGCCGGATGCGTGCTCGCACAACCCGGCGATGAGGCGAAGCGGGCCGAACGGGGCCTGCGCCTGGCGCTGATCCGCCAGGTGCGCAGCGAGGAGATCGCCGCGGTCGTGGCGGCCTACCAGCGCGCCGAAGGGTCCTTTGCCATGGCGCCGGACGATGCGCAGGCACTGCTGAAGGCCGCCTCCGCCAGAACCATCGCCGGCATCCCGCCGGCCGAGCAGGCGGCCTGGACGGTGGCGATGAGCGTGATCATCAACCTCGATGAATTCGTGAGCAGGAACTGATCATGACCACCCCTCCGCCACTCCCCGCAGCGATGACGCGCCGGCACCTGCTCGGCCGTTCCGGCGTTGCCCTCGGCACGCTGGCCGGCCTGGCAGGACTGACCGGCTGCGATGATCGGCAGGCCGACCAGGAACCGCCGGCTCCGAGCGACCCGCTGGCGGCCAAGCCGCCGATGATCCCGGCGCGCGCCACCCGGGTGATCTACCTGCACATGGCCGGCTCGCCCTCGCACCTCGATCTCTTCGAGTACAAGCCCGAGCTCGCCAAGCTCACCGGCCAGCCCTGCCCGGAGTCGCTGCTGAAGGGCAAGCGCTTCGCCTTCATCAAGGGCGTGCCGAAGATGCTCGGTTCGCCCTTCAGCTTCTCCCAGCACGGCCAGAGCGGTCAGTGGCTGAGCGAACTGCTGCCCCATTTCGCCACGGTGATCGACGAGGTCGCGGTGGTGCGCAGCGTCATCACCGACCAGTTCAACCATGCACCGGCGCAACTGTTCCTGCACACCGGCCAGCCGCGCTTCGGCTACCCCAGCCTGGGCAGCTGGGTGAACTACGGGCTGGGCAGCAGGAATCGCGACCTGCCCGGCTTCGTCGTGCTGAGCTCGGGCGGCAAGACCCCCGACGCCGGGAAGTCGGTGTGGGGCAGCGGCTTCCTGCCCAGCGTCTACCAGGGCGTGCAGTGCCGCACTGTCGGCGAGCCGGTGCTCTACCTCAGCGACCCGCCCGGCATGAGCCGGACGCTGCGGCGCGGCATGCTCGACTCCGTGCAGGCGCTCAATCGCATCGAGCACGACCAGGTCGGCGATCCCGAGACCCTGACGCGCGCCGCCCAGTTCGAACTCGCCTACCGCATGCAGACCAGCGTGCCGGAGGTGATGGACATCTCCAAGGAGCCCAAGCACATCCTCGATCTCTACGGTGCACGGCCAGGCTACGTCGCCCCCACCGACGCGATGGGCGACCCGCGCGCGCACTACAAGGGCGACGACCCGACGTTCGCCAACAATTGCCTGCTGGCCCGGCGCCTCGTCGAGTCGGGGGTGCGCTTCGTCCAGCTCTACGACTGGGGCTGGGATCATCACGGCGCCTCGCCAGGTGAATCGATCGACGAGACCCTGCCGATAAAATGCCAGCAGATCGACCGTGCCGTGGCGGCATTGATCACCGATCTCAAGAACCGCGGACTGCTCGATGAGACGCTGGTGGTGTGGGGTGGCGAGTTCGGCCGCACGCCGATGATGCAGAACGACGTGCGCGACACCCTGGTCAAGGGCTTCATGGGCCGCGATCACCATCCCTATGCCAACACCATGTGGATGGCCGGTGGCGGCATCAAGCCGGGACTGGCCTTGGGAGCAACGGATGAGATCGGCTACTACATCACCGAACACCCGGTCACGATCCGCGATCTCCAGGCGACCATCCTGCATCAGCTCGGGCTGAATCCCTTCCGCTTCAGCTACCGCTACCAGGGCCTCGATCAGCGGCTGATCGGCCCGACCAACGAGGGGCGGGTGGTCACCGAGCTGCTCAGCTGAGCCTCGCGCAGCCGCGTCATCACGGCGGTGGGAGCAGGCGCCGGCGCGGTGGCCCCAGATGCCGTGACTGGGCGGCCGACAGCATGCCGATGAGGGCCTCGTCCTTGTACGTGAGCTCATCCGGGATGAAGAGGCACTCGATTGTCAGCCGTCCATAGAGATCCGGCGCGAATCGCCGGATGCGGCTCCGCTGCCGCATCTTGAAGACGAAGGTCCTATCCGCCCACAGCAGCATGTCCCGGTCGAGCGGAATCTCCGCATCCGGCGCCACGCCGGCGGAGGCCACCTGGTGCTCCGGATTCTCCGCGTACAGCCATTCGGCCGTCGGGCTCCGGCAGGCATTCTGGGTGCAGACGAAGAGGATCTTCATGTCCGCTTCGCCTCCATGCCCCACAGTCGGCCTGGCCTACCAGGCCGATCAGGCCCGCCGTTGGCGCGTCAGCAGCGAGAGGTCCAGGAGGCCACCCTTCATCGGCGGGCACCAGAAGTACGCCCCGGTGCGCGGCCGGGTGAAGGTGAAGAGGGCATCCTGGATGCCATCCTCGGCGCCGACCATGCGCCGCAGCTGAGCGGCGAAGGCGGCGGTCGAGCTGCCGAATGCCACGAAGACCAGGCCCCCGGCCAAGCCCTCCACCCACGGCATCGAGCGGCGCAGGACGAATGCCTCGGGGGAGAACGACTCCTGTGCGGTGCGCTTGACATGCGCAGATGCCGGCACCCTGCTGATCTCGACGTCGTCGACCAAGCGCCGCCCGATGGCGAGCTCCTGCTGGCGCGCGCTCATCGCCTCGAAGGCGGTGAAGTCATGCTGCCACTGCTGCACCGCGACATAGCTGCCGCCATCCTGCCCGGCGCCGGCGTCGGCGACGAAGGCCGCGCGCACCGCGGCGGCACCCTTGGGATTCTCGGTGCCGTCGCGGAATCCGGTGAGATCGCGCCCATCGGCATGGATGAAGGCGTCGATGGCCTGGGTGAGGAGGAAGGCGCCGGCGAAGCGGTCGCACAGCTGGCGCGAGCGCTGGAGCAGTTCGCCGCGCTCGGACCCCCGCAGCCAGCACCACAGCGCCGATGGCGTCGATGGCACCTCGATGCCTGCCTGGGCATGGCTGGGGAAGTCGCCCAGACCGGGGATCTGGCTGCCCAGCGCGAGCGCCAGCGAATGGCCGATGCCGACCACCATCCCTTCGCCATCGGTCGAGCGGGCGAGGGCGGCGAGGGCGGCGCGGTAGCTGCCCTGAGGGTGGCAGGCGAAGGTCAGATACCGCCCCAAGGGGGGCAGCGGGGCGAGGATGCCGGGTTGGTGCAAGGCCATGTCGCGGACTCCAGGATCGTGCGCGTCGAGCACGGTCGATGGCTTGCGCGCCAGTGCAATGGCCGAGTGCGCAGATGATGATCCGGCCCGTCCGGTCTGCAGTCCAGGCCGGACGGGCCGGCGGCTCAGATCTTGCCGACCAGGTCCAGGCCGGGCTTCAGCGTGCTGGCACCCGGCTTCCACTTGGCTGGGCAGACGTCGCCCGGATGGCTGGCGACGAACTGCGCCGCCTGGATCTTGCGCAGCAGCTCATCTGAGTTGCGGCCTATGCCGTTGTCGTGGATCTCGGCGATCTTCACCGTGCCGTCCGGTGCGATCACGAAAGTCCCGCGGTAGGCCAGGCCCTCCTCCTCGATATGGACGCCGAAGGCGCGGGTCAGCGTCCCGGTCGGATCCGCCAGCAGGGGGAAATCCACCTTCCTGATCGTCTCCGAGGTGTCGTGCCAGGCCTTGTGCACGAAGTGGGTGTCGGTGCTCACGCCGTAGACCTCGACACCCAGCTTCTGCAGCTGGGCGTACTTCTCGGCCAGGTCGCCCAGCTCGGTCGGGCAGACGAAGGTGAAGTCGGCGGGATAGAAGAACAACACCGCCCATGTGCCGCGGACATCGGCATCGGTGACGGTCTTGAACTGCTCCTGGTGGTAGGCCTGGACCTTGAAGGCCGGCAATTGGCTGTTGATGATCGGCATGGCTGGGTCTCCCGGATGCGGTGCGATGCACCTGTGTGGTGACCGCATGCTATCCGCTTCCGGCGGTGTCATCGGTGATCGACTCGATGATCTTGATAGATGGCGTCTATGACGGGTCTGGGCGCACGTGCCGTGGGGCGGCCCTACTCGACCACTTTGACCATGTCCTCGATGCGCTCCTTCCCGGTGGTGATGCATTTCGCGTGCGCGGCATCGATGATGATCACCTGGTCGAGCCAACCGGGGTGCTCGGGATAGGTGACGATGTATCTCTGGCCGTCGAATACCCAGCTGATCGGCGTCTTGCCGTTGTTGCCCGCGCCGTCCTTCTGGAAGACGAAGATCTCGCCGGTCGAACGATTCCATTTGCCCAGCAGTATCCTGACCTGATCCGCCGGGGCAGCGCCGTGGCCGGCGGTCGCCGGGGCATCGCTTCCCTGGTCGGCATCGTCATCGGTGACGGGAATGACCTTGCAGCGGATCTTCCCGGTCCCCCCGGAGCCCCAGCCGGCGACATACGGCCCAAGGAAGATGCGTCCTTCGCCTTCCAGGATGCCAGGCCGCAGCTGCTTCCCCTGCTCGATCTGCATAACCAGCGCGCCGATGGGGAACTCGCCGAATCCGTAGGTGGTGATGAAGGTCCCGCTGCGCACCGACTGATAGCCCTTCCAGGTCACCGTGATCGGGGTGTTGAAGTAGTCGCTGGTCCAGGTGTCGGTCGGATGCGGCACCACGCGCACGCGCTGCCCGTGCACGATGCTGATGCCGATGTCGTTGCGATCCTTGCCAGCCGACACCTCGACAACCGCGCCCTTCAGGTGGTCCCATTGCTTGGGGGTGAGATTGTCGTAGTCGACATTGGTCAGCGGGAGGAGGCCATCGATCTCCTCGATGCGCTGGGCCAGGCGCTGCTTGGTGATGCCGGTGATCGCGGAGTCGGCCTGCTTGTACCAGCTGTAGGCGCGTGCCAGCAGGCTCTCGCGCGCCCCTGGGCGCGCCTTCTTGCCCAGGTCGTACCACTTGTCCGCCAGTTCGATCTGCTGCGCAGCGCTGGCGGGGTGGAGGAGCTCCATCTCGGCGGCCGCCTTGTAGTCGACGTCACCGCCATGGGCGAGCAGCGGCAGGCCGACGGACCACTTGCCGCCCTCGAAGCAGAAGAACTTCCCCACCACCGCATTCGCCTCGGCATCCTCCGGATTGTCCAGCAGCTTGAGGATGGCCTGGGTGGTCGCATTCGCATGCGCCTTGCCGAAGACCTCCTTCTTCTTGGCCTTGGCATCGATGCCCTTGGCGTATTGCGGCAGGGCATCGCAGATGGTGACCGCCGAATACCAGTCGGATGCGGCTACCGAGAGGTCGAGGGCCTCGTTCAGCAGGGCATACTGGGCGACCGGGTCGTCGGAGGTGGTCGACACCTGCTCCAGGAGCTTGGCCGCCAGGCGCCGCTTCTGGTTCGGCTTGGTCTTGGCGTAATCGTCCTTGTAGAGCTTGCGGATCGCGCTGACCGCAGACTTAAGCGCATCGGCGGTGGGGACGGCCGCCAGCTGCCCGGCGGCCGCTTGGGCCGCGCTCGATGCGGTGAACAGGGTCTGCCGCTGGGCCTCCTTGTCCGCCTGGATCTGCTTCATCTGCTTCTGCTGCGCCTCGAGGCTGAGCTTCTGCGCCGTGATCGAGACCTCGGTGCCGACGAAGCGCTCGGCCACCTCGAAGTAGCGCACCGAGATCTGCTCGAAGTCCCCGGGGTGGTCCTTGGCATAGGCATTGGCGCGCTCCAGGTAGTGCGCGGCCTCGGCCTTGGGGATGTCCTTGGTGGCGACGGCATCGGCGGTAGCGAGGGCCTCGGTGATGCTGCGGTCGTCCGCCTTCAACGCCACGAAGGCCTTGACGTCGTCGATCGCCATGCGCTTCTTGCACCAGAAGATATTGGCCTCGAGATCGCATACCCGGTCGACGTCCCCGGTCGCCTCGTAGTATTTGATCGCCTTGGAGAAGGCTACCGCAGCGGCGACCGAGCGGCTGGGGATGTCGTTGGATTCCTGCATCGCGACCCGCCCGGATGCGACCAGCTGCTCCGCCACCTTCTGGCTGATGGTGGTCGCGGTATGCGCTGCCGGCGACACGGGGGCGGCGGCGACAGGAGGCTGCTTCACCGGTGGGACCGCTGGCGGCGCAACCGGCGGTGTGATGGGCCGGCTTGCCGGAGCCTCTGGTGCTGCCGGCTTGGCGGGTGCCGGCGGCGTGCCCACCGCCACCGCGACGCCTTGGACGGATGGTGCGGCTGCTGCCGGCTGATGCTCATCGCCAGCCGGGGCCTGGTCGTGCTTCTGCGCATCGCCCTGGCCCGCGGGCGCGGAGGCACGGCGTGCGCTCCTGCCCTCAGCGTCATCGTCCGAGAAATAGGACCAGGCCCACAGGCCCCCGCCGACCACCACCAGTACCCCGATCGCCAGGGGAGCGTATTGGCGCAGCATATCCGCCATGCCCGGCTTCGGCTTGGGTGGGGGAGGAAGGCGCTCGAACGGGTTGATCATCGGGGCGGCTGCAGGGCCGCCGGCCCCAGGAGCTGGGCGGGCCGGTGCCTCCGCGCCGCCGAGGTCGAATTGGGCCGGTACGATGAAGGCCATCTTGCACTTATTGCAGGTGCCCTGCCGCCCTGCCGCCATGTGCGGCGCACGCAGGAGCGCGCCGCACGCGGGACAGGGGAACTCCATGAGGTCGGCCACGGTGTAGGTCCTGGATGGCAGAGGTCCGGACGGGCAACCTGTCGGATTCCGGCCGACTTTGGGTATAAAGACGCTGCCAGGAGAGGCAAGCAATGCATGCGATTGTTATGATCGGCACTGCCCTCCCGGGCAACGGCTCCGCTTGAGCGGCAACACCTGTCCGCAACCCTGCCGAACGGGGAGGGGCTTCACCCACCATATGTTGGGGCAATCGCCAGTTGCAGAATGACGACCGCATCGCACGCTCTGCGACTGTCCACACATATGGAATGCCGAGGAAGATCATCGCCATGCCCGTGTCCTCCACCATCCTTGCTGATCTGCGCAAAGCCGTGGTCCAACAAGGGACCAATCCCTACCAGATCGCCAAATCGAGCGGCATGCCCTTGACCACGGTGCAGCGTCTGCTCCAGGTCGATCGCCATGTCCCCCTGCGCAACGTGGAACTGCTCCTGGAGACCCTGGGTCTTCAGGTGTCGCTCGTGCCCAAGAAGCGTTCGCCCTCGGCACGGCGGCGGGGCAGCGCCAAGCGCTGACAGCGAGCGACGGCGCCAGCAGCGCTCCTGGATAGGCTCCGCGCACGCGGTAGCGGTGCGTCGGCATCCCCATTGCCGAACGTTCTGTCCGCGCTGACAGCGTCCGCGTCTCCTGCGCCTGAGGCCGTCGCACGCGGCCCGGCCTGTCCGTCGCTCGTCAAGCGTCGGGGGTCGAGCGCCGTAAGCATCTGGAGCCGCTCTCGTTGCGACGTCAGAGACGGGCCGCAGGCTGGCCCAGCCCATCATCATCATGCTATCATCTTGGTAGCGGTAGCGTGGAGGCTGTCCCCCCTTCACCATTACCGGATGACTGCCCATGCGCCCGATCTTCCGTACCGCGATCGCCTGTGCCTGTCTGGCGTCCTCGATGCCGCAGGGCTACGCCGCCGAGGTCAGCCTGGGATCATCCGACGATCCGGCAGCTGCGATGCAGGCATCGCTCCATGCCCTGCGCGTCAATGACCTCGCCACCCTGCTTACCGCGACCCCGGCCGAAGCGCAGGCCCTGACCTCGGCACTGGCCGATGGTGCACTTGCCCACGACCGCTTCCTCTCCGACCGCCTCGACGAGCTGCTGCGCGAGGCGGCCTCGCCCGATGCCACGGCGCAGCTGATCGCCGCCTGGTCGGCGCGCGTGCCGGTGAGCGGCAGTGCCGACCTCGCCGCCGCCCTGGTAGCCCTCGCCCATCCTGCAGGCGCTGCGTCCGGAGCTCCGGCCCCGGGCGGACCTGGCGGTCCAGGCGGACCGCCTGGAATGCCAGGTCCTGGACCTCGGCCCATCGACTGGCGCATGCTCACCGGCGTCGCCCTCACCCAGCTGCTGGCGCGCGGCCTGGAGACCCAGCAGGTCGAGGCCGTGCAGCAGCTGCTCGACGCGGCAGCCCGGTGGGTGGTCGACCTCGACATCCACGACGCCAGACGTGCAAAGCTCGCGAGCGCCGCCGCCATCGCCGCCGTCGGGGATCTCCAGGTCGCGACCATCAACGACCTCTGCCAGCTTCCCATCAGCACCCTGATCACACGTGGCTCCGAAGCGCTCGTCCAGCTCAAGGCCCTGGCATCCGCATATGGCGTCGATGCCGATGCGATCCTGGATTCAGCGAGCGTCGCCGATGGCCCGGCACTCGCCGGACATCCGCCGGTCTCGACCGTCATCGTCAGCTTCACCGCCTTCAATGTCCGGCACCAGCTCCCGCTCGCGGTGGTCCGCTCCGACGCCGGCACCTGGCGGTTGCGCGCCGACTCCCCCATCCCCCGCCTCCTGGGCCTACGCCTCAGCCTGCTCCAGGCGCTGGTCTTCAGTCTCGGCCCACCACCCGGCTTCGGACCGGGCGGACCGGGCGGTGGCGGGGCCAACCGGGATGCCGGGGCCACCCAACCACCGCCACCGCTGCCGCGTGGCGACAACGGCTTCTAGGCCATGGCCGGCGCGCCCTTCGTGCAGTGCCTGCTCGCCTGGATACTCGGCTTGGCGACCGCCCCCGGGGCGACGCAGGTGACGCTCTGCTCGCCCATTACGACCGTGGTGCCGTACCTCGGGGCCTGGGACGGTGGTGCGCTGGTGCTCACCGCCGAACTGATCGTCCCGGGTGAAGCCCCTGCGGATCTGGGCGTCGGCGCCTATGTCTCGGATCGCCATGGGGCGTGGTACCAGACCTGCCAGGACGGCCACCTCGCCCCAGGCCATCACCGCATCCGCTTCTCCCTCGGTCCCGCCGACCCCCTGGTCTCCGAACCCATGCACCACGGCTGGTCGCCAGGCGCCAGCGCCCTGATGGCGAAAACCGGCATCTTCTTCTATAGCGCCGCCGGCAGCCGCACCGAAATAACGATCACCTCCCTGGCGGTCGCGCCATTGCCGGATGTCCCGGCCGCGGGTGCAACGGTGAAGCGGCTGCTCGACCTGCGCCTGGGCGATGGCACCGCGACCGTAGCCGCGGGAGAACGCTGGACCATTCAGGTCCGCCCCGACCCGATGCCGGCCAACCCCGATGATCCGCGCCAGTTCACCCTCGCTGCCGTGATCACCGGACCGGATGGCGTGGCTATGCGCATTCCCGGATTCTCCTACCAGGCCATGACGCTCGATGACCGCGGCGACCGCGAGGATGCCACCCCGCACGGCCCCGGCATCATGCAGGTGCGCTTCCGCGCACGTCAGCCCGGCCGCTACCAGGTCAGCCTCGAAGCCAGCTGGGAGGGCGGCCCGACAGTCGTCACCGCCGTGCCCGCGCTGACCGTCACCGGGCAGCCCTGGGACTGCTATGCGCGGGTCGACCCGCTCGACCCGCGCTTCTTCGCCGTTGGGGGGGACTTCTGGTGGCCGATCGGGTTGAATGTACACAGCGTCAACGATGTGCGCAGCCAGGAGAACCTCGGTACGCGCCTGACGACCGATCGCCGCGCCGCGGCCACCATCGCGCAGCTCCGGCGCCTTGCCGCAGGCGGCGGCACTGCTGCCGAGATCTGGTTGGCGAGCTGGAACCTCGGCCTGGAGTGGCGCGCCGATTGGCCGGGATTCGCCGGCCGCATGCGCTACAGCCAGGAGCAGGCCGCGCGGCTCGACGCCGTGCTGGACGCCGCCTGGGCGCTCGGCGTGCGGGTCAACCTGGTGATCGCCAACCATGGCCAGATCTCGGCGCGCATGGACAGCGAGTGGCGCGACAATCCGTGGAACCGCGCCACTGGCGGACCGATCGCGGACCCGGCGCTGATGTTCTCAGCTCCCGAGGCGCTCGACGGCCAGGAGGCCATGCGCCGCTACCTCATCGCACGCTATGCCGACCACCCGGCGATCATGGGCTGGAAGCTGTGGTCCGAGATCAACCTCACCGCCGGCAATCAGGATGCGCAGGCGCATCAGACGATGAAGCGCTGGCATGAATTCGCTGCCGCGCGCTGGCGCGCCCTCGATGCCTATGCCCACCCCATCACCACGCACTGGGCCGGAGATTACCGCAGTTCGGACTGGGACATCGCCGGCTTGCCGGGAATGGCCTACCTCTGCATCGACGCCTACCATGGCGGCCCGGGGGGCTGGGGCGATGGCGGCACGCTCGCCGCCCTGCTCTCGGATAGCGTGCTCGACAGCCGCGACGGCCTGGCGCGCTTCCGCAAGCCGGTCCTGGTCACTGAATATGGTGGTAGCGCGATGGGGGCGAGCGATACGTTGCTGCGCGCCGAGCATGCCTCGGCGTCCTGGGCGGCGCTGGTCAGCGGGCATGGCGGCGCCCCCATGCTGTGGTGGTTCGAATGGGTGGACCAGCAAGGCCTCTACCAGCCGTTCCGGGCGATCGCTCGCTTCATCGCCGGCGAGGATCTGCGCGGCCAAGCAGCGCACAGCGTCCTGATCGCGACCCTGCCCGACCAGCCGCGCCTGTGGTCCCATGCCTGGTCGCGTGCCGGCCGCATGCTGGGATACCTCCTCGATACCACCTGGCAGGGCGGTGGGAGCGCGCGCAGCTACGCCGCCGGAGAGATGCGGCTGGTCATCGGCGACCAGGTGGCACCCGGGACCTGCCATCTCGAATGGTGGGATGCCGACAGCGGCGAGCTGGTCGAGAGCCGCATGTTCGAGCATCCCGGCGGGATGCTCGCGCTCACCGTCCCGGGATTCACCCGCCACCTGGCCTTCAAGCTCGCGCGCGCACCCTGAGCCGCCGCCGCCGCGCGCTTCCCCCGCGGCGGCGATGGTTCAGCGCCGCCGGAGCGCGGAGCGGGCGGTCGCGCGCACCGCAGGCGCGCTGCGCGGTGCGGTTATGCCCTCGAGGGTGGCGAAGCTGACCTTGCGGGCGATGGCGACGAAGCGGTCGATCGCCACCGCCTCGCGGTCGCTGCTGCGGCGCAGCACGGCGAGCTGCGACCACACGCCGCTGCCGAGAGGGCGCAGCGCCACGCTGCCCGAGGCCTCTGCCCCGGCGGCGGCCCAGCGCGGCAGGGCGGCGATGCCGTGACCGCTGGCCACCAGCTGCAGCACCATGGCGGTGAGCTCGGCGGTGCGCCGGCGCTGGGGCGAGATGCCGGCTGGGCCCAGGAAGCGCGTGTAGAGATCGAGGCGCGACTCGTCGACCGGGTAGGTGATGACGGTGGCAGCGGCGAAATCAGCAGGAGCGAGTGCCGGCTTGCCAGCGAGCGGATGGCGAGGCGGCAGCACCGCGACCACCTCATAGCGGAACAGCGCATCCGCCTGGGTGCCCGGCTGGGCGCCTCCGTCGCAGCTGATGACGACATCCACGCTGCCATCACGAAGCGCCGGATAGGGGTCGAAGTTGGCGCCGGCGCGCAGATCCATCTCGATGTCCGGGTGCCGCACCCGGTACTCATCGAGGGCCGGGACCAGCCACTCGAAGCAGGAGTGGCATTCCAGGCTGATGAACAGCCGCCCCGATGAGCCGCTGCGCAGGCGTTCGAGCTCGTCGCCGGCCTGCTGGATCGCCGGCAGCACGCGTGCGGCGCAGGCGGCCAGCCGCAGGCCGGCGGGAGCCAGCTGGAGCGGACGCCGATCGCGATGCACCAGCGGCAGCCCGAGGGCCCGCTCGAGATCGCTCAGCAGGTGGGACAGCGCCGATGGCGTGCAATGCAGGTCGCGCGCCGCCGTCGCGAGGCGCTGGTGGCGGCCGATGGCATCGAGGGCACGGAGATGGCGTACGTCGATCAGCTGGCTGCCATGAGGGCGGCTCATCGAAGCGTGAGGGATGGTCATGCTCGGCTCACGGCTGGTGATGCATCCTGGTGCGCACAACGACGAGGGTACATTCCATGTTCAGCGCTGCCACCCTGGGATTCCCCCGCATCGGCCCCCGACGGGAGCTCAAGCACGCCCTCGAGGCGTACTGGATCGGGAGCCTGGATGCTGCCGGGCTCGAGCGCGCGGCGGCCGAGATCCGCACCGCCCGCTGGCTGCGGCAGGCGCATCACGGCATCGCCGCGATCCCGAGCAACGACTTCTCGCTCTACGATCACGTCCTCGACACCTGCTGCCTGGTCGGTGCCGTACCCGAACGCTTTGGCCGTGCGCCGGCACCCGGCCTGCAGACCTACTTCCGCATGGCCCGCGGCCAGGCCGGCATCGCCGCCCTGGAGATGACCAAATGGTTCGACACCAACTACCATTACCTGGTACCGGAGCTCTGCTCCGCCACGCGCTTCGCCGCCGATCCCTCCAAGCCGCTGCGCGAATTCGCCGAGGCGCTCTCGCTCGGCATCCGCACCCGGCCGGTACTGCTGGGACCGGTGACCTTCCTGCTGTCGGCCAAGCGCAGCGACGGGGGCGATCCCCTGGAGCTGCTGCCGGGGCTGCTGCCGGCCTATGCGGCGGTGCTCGGCGCCCTGCGCGATGCCGGCGCCGAGTGGATCCAGATCGACGAGCCCTGCCTGGCGACCGACCTGACGCCCGGCGGGCGCGCTGCTTACCTGACCGCCTACGCCGCGCTGGCCGCCGCCCAGCCGCATCTGCGCCTGCTGCTGACCACCTACTTCGGCGGCGTCGGCGACCAGCTGGCGCTCATCCGCACCCTGCCCGTCCACGGCCTGCATCTCGACCTGGTGCGCGACCCCGGCCAGCTGGACGCCGCGCTGGCCGCCATCCCGCGCTGGTGGCTGCTGTCCCTCGGCGTGGTCGATGGACGCAACCTCTGGCGGGCCGAACTCGACCGTGCCCTCGCCCTGGTGCGGCGGGCGGCAACCCAGCATCCCGCCGATCTCATCCAGGTGGCGCCCAGCTGCTCGCTCATGCATGTGCCGGTCGACCTGGACGAGGAGCGGGGCATGGATGCTACCATGGCCTCCTGGCTGTCGTTCGCGGTGCAGAAGCTGGATGAGCTCAAGAGCATCGCCCTGGGTGCGGCCAGCGGCGATGCCGCCATCGCCCACCTGCTGGTGGAGAACCGGGCGATGGCGGCGGCCCGTGCATCTTCGCCGCTGCGCCAGGATGCCGTGGCCCAGGCGCGCGCGGCGGCGGTGACGGCAGATGATCTGCAGCGCACATCCCCCTTCAGGCAGCGCGACACCCTCCAGCGCACCCGTCTGCGGCTGCCCGCCTTCCCCACCACCACCATCGGCTCCTTCCCGCAGACGGCGGACGTGCGCCGCCAGCGGGCGGCCTTCAAGGCCGGGTCGCTCGATGAGCCGGGCTACGAGCGCTTCCTGCGCGCTGAGACCGCTCGCTGCATCCGGCTGCAGGAGGACTGCGGCCTCGACGTCCTGGTCCATGGCGAGTTCGAGCGCAACGACATGGTGGAATACTTCGGCGAACGGCTGTCTGGCTTCGCCTTCACCCTCAACGGCTGGGTGCAGAGCTACGGCTCGCGCTGCGTCAAGCCGCCGATCATCGTCGGCGATGTCAGCCGCCCGCAGCCGATGACCGTCGACTGGGCGCGCTACGCCCAGTCGCTGACCGCGAAGCCGATGAAGGGCATGATCACCGGTCCGGTCACCATCGTCCAGTGGTCGTTCGTGCGCGACGATGTGCCGCGCGCACGCGTGTGCCGCCAGATCGCGCTCGCGCTGCGCGACGAGATCGCCGATCTCGAGGCCGCCGGACTGCCGATCATCCAGGTCGACGAGCCGGCGCTGCGCGAAGGGCTGCCGCTGCGCTCCTGCGAGCGCGAGGCCTACCTCGGCTGGGCGGTGGCGTGCTTCCGCCTTGCGACCAGCGGGGTCCGCGACGAGACCCAGATCCATACCCACATGTGCTACAGCGAGTTCAACGACATCATCAGCGCGATCGCCGACCTGGATGCCGACGTCATCTCGATCGAGACCGCCCGCTCGCGCATGGAGCTCCTCGATGCCTTCGAGCGCTTCGCCTACCCCAACGGCATCGGACCGGGGGTGTACGACATCCACTCGCCGGCCATCCCCGATGCCGGGGCGATGGCTGCGCTGCTCAGGCGCGCCTGCCGGCACCTGCGTCCCGAGCAGGTATGGGTCAATCCCGATTGCGGGCTGAAGACCAGGGGCTGGGCCGAGATCGGCGTGAGCTTGCGCAACATGGTCCAGGCTGCCCTGGAGCTGCGCCGCGACCCAGCCGGGAGCAATGGCACGTCGCAGTGACCGGGGCCGGCCATCCGCCGCAGCGCGTCATGCCGGATGCTGGCTGGACTCTACGCCCAGACTGCTTGACCGTCCTTTCTTAGTGTTATATATACACTATAGCGGATGCCACGGATGGGCCTGGCAAGCAGAGCCATGGTGAGTGGCCGACGGAAGGACCACCATGACTGCAGTGCCTCTCCGCGACCGGCTGATCGGCGGTGTGATCGGAACCCTGGTCGGCGATGCCCTGGGCGTGCCGGTGGAGTTCACCGCGCGCTCTGCCCGTGACGCCGATCCGGTGCAAGGCATGCGCGGCCATGGCACCTGGAACCAGCCCGCCGGGACGTGGAGCGACGACAGCTCCATGACGCTGGTCGCCGCCGCTGTGCTCGCGCTCAACGGCTGGGATCTCCCGGGGATGATGGATGGCTTCCTGCGCTGGCTGGATGCCGGCGAATGGACCGCGCATGGGGCGGTCTTCGATATCGGCAACCGCACACGCAACTCCATCATGCTCTACCGCATCGACCGCGATTGGACAGCCTGCGGCGGCGATGATGAGGGCGACAACGGCAATGGCTCGCTGATGCGCTGCATGCCGGTCTCCTGCTGGCTCTTCGGCAATGGCCTCGCGGGCCAACTGGAAGCCGCCGGCCAGGCCAGTGCGCTCACCCATGCGCACCTGCGCTCGCGCCTGTGCTGCGCCTGGCACGCGTTGTGGTGCGATGCCGTGCTGAGCGGGCGCGATGTGCGCACCGCGACGCGCACCGCCAACGACCTGCTGCGCCGGCACGTTCCCGCGTCCGAGCTGCCATGCCTCGCGCGCATCCTCGATGGTTCGATCCTCGACGTTGCCCGCAGCGCGGTGCTGAGCGATGGCTATGTCGTCTCCACCCTGCAGGCGTCGCTCTGGTGCCTGGCCCAGCAGCGGGACTATCCTGCAACCGTGCTGGCGGCGGTGAACCTTGGCGGCGATGCCGATACCACCGCTGCGGTGGCCGGCGGCATGGCCGGCCTGCGGTACGGCGCATCCGCCATCCCCGAGGCCTGGATCGCCGCGCGCGCCCGCCGGGATGACGTACTCGCCCTGGCGGGACGCTTCGCCGACGCCTGCCTGGACCACTGGGCGGCGTGCGGGGCGAGAGCCGAGCGGATGGCACGCGCGGCAGCCCCGACAGCCTGCAGTGGACGCCGCTGACGGCCTGCCTGGACGGCAAGCTGCTTGATGCCCACCTCGCCAGCGCCGCCCATCGCCTGGCGACGGCGCTGGGCTCTCCAGCGACTCCTTGACAATGCCGACTTAGTGTAATAACTACACCATATTGGAGGCGCCATGGATAGCAGCGTCCTGCTCACCGATCTCTACCAGCTGACGATGGCCTATGGCTACTGGAAGAGCCATCGCGCCCATCACGAAGCGGTATTCCACCTGCATTTCCGCAAGCCCCCCTTCGGCGGCGGCTACACCATCGCCGCCGGCCTGGAGCCGGTGATCGAATGGCTGCAGGGCTTCCATTTCGCGCCGGATGACCTCGCCTACCTGGCGCGCATTCCCGGCAATGACGGCAAGCCGATCTTCGAGCAGGCCTTCCTCGACCATCTCGGGCGCATGCGCCTCGAGCTCGACATCGAGGCGGTGCCCGAGGGCACGGTGGTCTTCCCGCACCAGCCGCTGGTGCGGGTGCGCGGTCCGATCCTGCAGGGGCAGCTGCTCGAGACCGCGCTGTTGTGCCTGGTCAACTTCAACACCCTCATCGCGACCAAGGCAGCACGCATCTGCCAGGCCGCCGGCAGCGGACCGGTGCTGGAATTCGGCCTGCGCCGGGCGCAGGGCCTCGACGGCGCGCTATCGGCGAGCCGCGCCGCCCATATCGGCGGCTGCGCCTCGACCTCCAACGTCCTGGCCGGCAAGCGCTATGGCATCCCGGTACGCGGTACGCATGCCCACAGCTGGGTGATGTCCTTCGATGACGAGGAGGCCGCCTTCGAGGCCTATGCCCAGGCGATGCCCAACAACTGCGTCTTCCTGGTCGACACCTACGACACCCTCGCCGGCGTACGCAAGGCGATCCGCGTCGGCCTGCGCCTGCGCGAGCGCGGCCATGAGCTGGTCGGCATCCGGCTCGACTCGGGCGATCTCGCCTGGCTGTCGGTGGAGGCGCGCAAGCTCCTCGATGAGGCCGGCTTCCCCAAGGCGCTGATCGTCGCCTCGAACGATCTCGACGAGCGCACCATCGCCAGCATCCAGCAGCAGGGCGGGCAGATCGCGGTGTGGGGTGTCGGCACCAAGCTGGTGACCGCCTACGACCAGCCGGCGCTCGGCGGGGTCTACAAGCTCAGCGCCATCCGCGAGCCGGGCCGGGCGTGGAAGCCGCGCATCAAGCTCAGCGAGCAGGCGATCAAGGTGTCGAACCCCGGCATCCAGAACACCCGCCGCTTCATCCGCGCCGGGGAGGCGGTCGGCGATGTGATCTGGGACGAGTCATCGGGCGAGCCGGACCGCTGGATCATGGTCGACCCCGCCGACCACACCAGGCGGCATGAGCTGCAGCCCGGCACCCCGTCGGAGGATCTGCTGGTGCCGATCTTCCGCCATGGCGGGCTGGTGTACGCCCGACCGCCGCTCTCCGACATCCGCTCGCGTACCCAGGCCCAGCTGCGGCTCTTCCACCCCGGCATCAAGCGCCTCGACAACCCCCACCAATATCCGGTGGGGCTGGAGGCCGGGTTGCATGCGCGCAAGACCGAGCTGATCCTCGCCGCCCGCGGGCAGGCCGGTGGATCTGCGCACTCCGGATGAACGCCCCCTCCCCGTCGCGGTTGCCCGCATCCGCCTGCAGCTCAAGGTAGACCAGCCATGACCACCATCGCCCTCGCCGCCGCCGTGCTCAACCAGACCCCGCTGGACTGGGATGGCAATCAGAGCCGCATCGTCGCCGCCATCCGCGCCGCCCGCGACCTGCGTGCCGGGGTGGTGTGCCTGCCCGAGCTGTGCATCACCGGCTATGGCTGCGAGGATGCCTTCCATGGTCCGGACGTCGTGGTGCAGGCCGAGCGGGTGCTGCTGGAGATCGCGCCCGAGAGCCGCGGCCTGGTGGTCTGCGTCGGCCTGCCGCGGCTGCACCATCGGGCGCTGTTCAACACCGTCGCCGTGCTCGCCGATGGCCGCCTGCTCGGCCTGGTGGCCAAGAAGCATCTTGCCGGCGATGGCATCCATTACGAACCGCGCTGGTTCAAGCCCTGGCATGATGGCGTGGTGACCACCACCCTGGTCGCCGGCCAGGAGGTCGCCCTCGGGGACCTGCTGTTCGACATCGGCGACGTGCGCATCGGCTTCGAGATCTGCGAGGATGCCTGGGTCGCCGAGCGCCCGGGTGCGTGGCTCGCCGCCCACGGCGCCGACGTCATCCTCAACCCATCGGCCAGCCATTTCGCCTTCGGCAAGCTGGATGTGCGCCACCGCTTCGTCACCGAGGGCAGCCGCGCCTTCGGCTGCGCCTACGTCTATGCCAACCTGCTCGGCAACGAGGCCGGCCGGGCGATCTACGATGGCGGCGCGATGATCGCCGCTTCCGGGGTGCTGGTGGCGCAGGGGCCGCGGCTGGGCTTCGCCGAATGGCACCTGACTGCGGCGACCGTCGACATCGCCGCCGCCCGCCTCGCCCAGGCGCGCTCGGCGAGCTTCAGCCCGTCGCTGACCGAGCATCCCGGCCTGGTCCGCGCCGCGCATGACTGGCCCGCGGCGGGAGCGATCACCCCGCCCCATGCGGCGCCCAGCGGTTGGGAGGCGAGCGCCGGGCTGAAGGAGGAGGTGTTCACCCGTGCGGAGACCCTGGCGCTGTTCGACTACCTGCGCAAGAGCCGTTCGCAGGGCTTCGTCGTCAGCTTCAGCGGCGGCTGCGACTCCGCTGCGGTGGTCTGCCTCATCGCCCTGATGGTGCGCCGGGCGCTCGCCGAGCTCGGCCTGGATGGCCTGCGCGACCGCCTGGGCCACATCAACGCCCTGGAGCAGGCGTCCGATTCTGCACAGGTGGTGGCGCGGCTGCTGACCACCGTCTACCAGGGCACCAGCAACAGCAGCCAGACCACCCGCGATGCCGCCCGCACAATCGCCGCGGCGGTCGGCGCCACCCACAGCGACATCGACATCGACGCCTTCGTGCGCCAGTACACCCTCACCGTGTCCACGGCTCTGGGCCGCACGCCGACCTGGGAGACGGATGATCTGGCGCTGCAGAACATCCAGGCGCGGGCGCGCGCGCCGAGCGTGTGGATGATCGCCAACCTCGAGGACAAGCTGCTGGTGGCCACCAGCAACCGCAGCGAAGCGGCGGTCGGCTACGCCACCATGGACGGCGATACCTGCGGCGGACTCAGCCCGATCGCCGGCATCGATAAGGCCTTCCTGCGGCGCTGGCTGGAATGGCTGGAGAGCAGCGGGCCCGCCAGTCTGGGTGCGATCCCGGCGCTCGCATGCGTGGTGCGCCAACGGTCCACCCCCGAGCTGCGGCCGCAGTCCTCGGCGCAGCAGAGCGAGGGCGACCTGATGCCCTTCCCGGTGCTCGACCGCATCGAGCGCCTGGCGATCCGCGACAAGCTCGCTCCCAAGGACATCCTCACCCAGCTGACCGCCGACTTTCCGCAGCATGCTCCGATGCAGCTGCGCACCTGGATCGCGCGCTTCACCACCCTGTGGTGCCGCAACCAATGGAAGCGCGAGCGCTTCGCCCCCGCCTTCCACCTCGATGACGAGAACCTCGACCCCAAGACCTGGTGCCGCTTCCCCATCCTCTCAGGCGGCTTCCGCCGGGAACTGGGGGAGATGGGGCCATGAGCGGTCCGGCGCAGCAGACCCTGGCCCGTGCCAGGGGACTGCTCGCTGAGGCCTCGGCGCTGCTGATCGGCACCGGCGCCGGCAAGGGTGCCGACAGCGGTCTGCCGACCTTCCGCGGCACGGATGACTTATGGAAGGCCTTCCCGCCGGCGCGACGCCTGGGTCTCGGATTCCAGCAGCTCGCCCACCCCCGCTGGTTCGTCGAGCAGCCGCGCCTCGCCTGGGACTTCTACGGCTGGCGCCTGGCCGTAACTTCTCGGTGAACCCCCAATACTGGAGCTCCGCCGAGTCGTCCAGGCGCGTTGCGATCCCTATCGCAGGGTCAGCGATTCTCTGATCGCCATCGGGGTCAGCAGCGCCGGGTCCGGTGGTGCCGGACCCACCAGTCGCGGCGTGACATGGGCAAAGTACCGCCTGGGGTCTATCCCGCACAAGCGGCAGCTCTCTACGATCGAGTAGAAGATCGCCGCCCACTCCCCGGCATCCTCTGAGCCGACGAAGAGCCAATTTTTTCTGCCGACTGCGACTAATCTCAGCGCTCGCTGCCGGGTAGGGCCGTCGGTCTCCCGAACGGCCCCCCCACGGACCCGGACGTGCCCAATTAAGGCATCCGGTTCTTCGAGTCATGGTTTCGCTTTGTAGACAGACTGGACAACGCTTGGCCGGGGAAGAGGCAACCATTCCAGAAGTTTGTCGAGTTTCTCAAAGGTGAATGAGACATCATTCCCACGTCGATTCAGCCAGAATCTCCAGCGACCGGCCACTCCACGGACGAAGAGGCCCAGACTGCGGTAGTTCCCGGTTATTCCGAAGTAGGCGTTATGTCCACGCACCTTTGCACAGAGAGCCTTGTGCTGCTCACGAATCGGGAGTCGCCTATGCTTTTCACACCACTCCCCAATCCGCGAAATGGCTCGTGCCAAGCGGCTCTTTGCCGTTTTGCGCATGACCACCCATGGCCCTTTCCTGCTTCGGCCCCAGTAATGACAGAAGCCGAGGAAGTCGAAGGTCTCAGGTGGTTTTCCATCCCGGTCATTGCCATCGCGCCCGACGGGTCGCCCAAAGCGAATCAGTCGGGTTTTATCGGGATGCAGGGCGAGCCCATACTTCCCAAGTCGCTTCGGCAACACCGTGAGCAGCATATCCGCGTCTTCCTTTCGCTCACAGCCGATGATTACATCATCGGCATAGCGGACCAGGAATACTCGTCCCTTCAAGTACGGCGGGACGACCTCTGCCATCCAGGTATCCAGCACGTCATGGAGGTAGAGATTCGCCAGCATGGGGGAAATGACGCCCCCTTGCGGTGTTCCCGCTTCCGCGTCGTGCCAGGCCCCGTTCTCCATCACTCCTGCCGATAGCCACTTGTCGATCAAGCGCGTTACCACTCCGTCACGCACCCTCTTGCGCACCATTGTTCGCAGATGACCGTGATCGATCGTATCAAAGAACTTTCTGATATCGATGTCGGCCACCCAGGTCGTCCCCTCGTCCATGATTCCCTTCCAGATCCGTGCCACCGCTTGGTGTGCCGAACGGCCCGGTCGATAACCATAGCTGCAGTCGAGGAATTCCCGCTCGACGATGGGCTCCAGGAGCATGACCACTGCCCGTTGGAGGACACGGTCCTCCAACGTTGGGATGCCGATTGGACGAGTCTCCCCATCCCCTTTCGGGATATGGGCTCGTTTCACCGGCGGAGCACGGTAGGTGCCGGATTTTGCTCGGCTGAGCAGCGAGGCCAGGTTGGATGCGAGGTTGTCCCCGTATTCTGCCCAGGTCACGCCGTCGATACCGGGTGCTCCGTCCTTCCGTGTGCAGTGATATGCTTCCGTCAACCACGCCAGGTCCATGAATGGATGGATGTTATCCAGCCCCGTCTGGGACAATTGATGCGCAAGCTCTGCTATGCGAGCCTGTCTCGTTGACACACCTGATCCGCCGCACAGTGCGGGTGTGTTTCCCATGCTCACCTCCATGAATTGCCTAACTCGGTCGCTCCATCGCTCGATCACACGATCGCTCGATCCCCTTCGCTCCTCCGGGTCCTCCTGGGAGGAGTTCCCCGTTATCAACGCTACTATGAGGCGACTACGACTCCTCATTCTCATCTCAGGCGCTTCGGTTTCCCTCGTGCCACGATACCGACAACCCGCCGCAGTCGTTCGCTCATGCAGCCAGCGGCGGCTGACTGCATGCCAGGACCTTGATCACCCGGCCGTCCGATCCCGGGACATTATGTCGGAAGAATGAGGTCTCTCCAGTTCCCTGGGAATCCACACGTGCCTTTGCTGCGCTCTCAGATCCCGGCCGGTCCCTTCACCCAATGGCGTCAGGATGCAGGTTGTCGCCCCCGCGAAGCTGATAACGAAGGCCCCGACGGTCGTATAAATTTCGAGATTCAATGACGTAGCTTTAGCATCTGTTGTCTACGCTTCAGGCCATCGTCGCCGATGACTCTGCAAGACTCGCTTCCAGCGGGTTGCCAATCCGTGCTGGGTGGGAGTGAACCCACCGGATTCCGATGAATGGTTTCAGTTCATAGACGTCCTCCATTCCAGGGCTGACCTGGACGCAACTGCGGCGTTGTTGTCCGCCGGAAGTCGTCCATCGGCCAGGAAGATCTCGAGCGCCGTCCAGAGCGTCAGGGCGTAATTGATGGCCGTCCGCATGCCACTCTTGGGCGTGTAGAGGGGCTGGAGCCGCTCCAGACGCGCCTTGATGTCAGCGACGATGGGCCGTCCCGATTCCTGCCGGCGCGTCAGCCGCAGGGCCGCAGCGGCGGTGTCGTCGAGCCGGCCCTTCTGGATGTCCTTGGTCGCCTGCCGCTCGACCCGGAAGAGATCATTGATGCGCTCGGCCATCGCCGCGGCGTTGCGGTCGGTCTCCTCGTAGTCCGTGAACTTGCGCCGGACGTGCGACCAGCAGGCCACCCGCTGCACGGTGCCATCGGCGAAGAGGGGATTGTAGCCGTCGTAGCCGTCGCAGACCACGAAGCCGAGCGTCGAACCCGGCGGCCAACCGCCCTCGGGATCTACCCCGGTCACCTCCAGGGCCTCCGCCTGGGAGCGCCCGTGGCCGTAGTGGAGGTAGAGCTGCCGCCCGGCCAGCCAGGCCCAGAAGTACCCGGTCCGGGCCTCCTCCCCGGTCTGCTGCCGAACCGGCGTCTCGTCGGCATGGACGAAGGGGTGCGCCAGGACCTGGAGGCGGATCGCCTGGTGGATGCTGGCATAGCGCCCGGCGGTCTGGCGCACCAGGTCGCTCAGCCAGGCGCTGTTCACCTCGGCGCCCCGGTGGTTGAGGTCGACCAGCTGGCGGTAGAGCGGCAGGCCGAGGTGGAACTTGTTGACGATCAGCTCATGGATGAAGGCGTCGCTGGCCTTGCCTTTGGGGATCAGGCAGGGCTCGACGGCGGCGGTGATCACGGTCTCCCGGGTATCCGGCAGTCCCCACTTCTCCCGCTTGATGATCAGGCGGCGGAGATGCTCCTCGACCACGTCGAGCTTCTCCGACACCTCATAGCCCAGGAGCACCAGCTGCTCCCCGTTCGGCCCGATGCGCTGCTCTGGCGGAACAGGGACGATGTGCTCCTTCTCGATCAGCTTCAGGGAGACCGGTCGCCGGCCATGGCCCTTGGGGGCTGGACGATCGCGCTCGTAGCTGATCTTCTGCTTCTCGCGCGGCTGGCTGTTCTGCGCCTCGGCATCCCCCTGGGGGGTGCCGAACAGCCCACTTGGCTCCTCGGGGCGCTTGCTGCGTTCGCTGGAGGGGCCGAAGAGCGCCTTGGTGGCGCGCGCCAGCTTGGCGGCGAGGTCGGCCTTCTCCCCTTCCAGGGCGGCCAGCCGTTCGCGCTGAAGCGTGAGTTCTGCTTCCTGGGCGGCCAAATGCAGACCCTGGTCGGCCAAGCGCTGGTGCTGCGTGATGGCGAGGTCGACCAATTGCTGGCGCGTCAGCCCATCAAGATCGCCGGGAACCATGATGGGCAGCATAGGTCCGCTGCGCAATTGCCGCAGGGATAACGACTTGGCCGCACACCCATGTTAATCAGACATTAATAGCATGCTCAGTCGGCATGGCATATCGCGGCGAACGCCGCCGCACCACCACCGTGATGCCGGCCAGCAATAGCGCCCATTGCGACGCGTCGAGCGCGATGGCCCCGGTGGCGTCACGCGCTTCAGCCGGACTGGGCAGGGCGAAGGTTCCGCGGGCGAGGCGCCGGCTGCACAGCCAGAAGCCGCCCTCAGACCACAGCAGTACCTTGAGCGTCGTTCGCTTGCGCCCCACGAAGACGAACGCATCGCCGCTGAGCGGATACTGCCCGAGCTGGCTGCTGACCATGCCGGCCAGGGTATCGAAGGAGCGGCGCATGTCGGTGACCGCCCGGGCGAGGAAGATGCGCCTGACGCCGGTGCCGATCACGACAGCGCTCCCACCACCGAGCGCAGCAGACCGGCGTCGAAGCCGGGCTGGACGCGGATGCGGGCGATGGGCCCGACAGCGACCTCCATGACGGCTACCGGGGCGGCGGGCCGCACCTCGACGAAGCCATCGGGCTCGATGGTGCTCCGGCTCAGCCAGTAGCGCAGGCGGTCGGGGGACCAGCCGCGTTGGCGGCAGAATTGAGCTGGGGTCAGGCCGCTGCGGCGCTGCTCATCCAAGATGGCGCTGGCTTCCGCTGGGGTCCAGGGTGGTGATGACATGGCGATGCCTCCGTGATCGGAAGCATCGCTATGACCGGCACAACATTCATCGTGGGTTCACCGAGAATGTACGCCTGGCCGCCTACCGCGCCGCCGCGCCGCACGCCGGCCACGCCGCGTTGTGCGACGTGATCCGCCGCATCGGCAGCCGGCACGTCGCCTCGGTCACCAGCAACGTCGACGGCATCGCGGTGCGCGCCTGGCCGGGCATCCTCCATGCCGAGGTCCATGGCAGCATCCATCATTGGCAATGCACCGTCCCCTGCCGGGACGATCTCTGGCCTGCCGGCGAGGTGGCGGTGGATGCGCAGCGCTTCGAGCTGACTGGCGAGCTGCCGCGCTGCCCATGGTGCGGCAGCGTGGCCCGTCCCAACATCCTGATGTTCTGCGACGGCACCTGGGTGCCACGGCGCACCGACGCTCAGGAGCAGTCCCTGGCGTCCTGGTTCGCAGACCACCCTGGTGCGCTGGCGCTGGAAATCGGCGCCGGCAGCGCCATCCCCACCATTCGCCACCTCTGCGCTCGTGCGGGCGGTGCGGTCATCCGCATCAATCCCGATCCCGACGAGCCTGATGAACCCCGAGCGACCGCGACCATCCAGCTGGGAGCAGCAGCGGGGCTGACCGCGCTGATCCTCTAGCACGGCGGTGTCGCGTAGCCATCGCTCACCGGTGATGGCGGACGCCGTCGCTCCACCGCGAACTGCAGGACGACCCGCCAACCATCGTCGAACACAGGTTCATGGGCCATCGGCATCCGGCTGCTTGACATAGTGTATGTATGACACTATAAGTGTGTACAGGGGACACGAAGATGCCTTTCGCCTACGACTACGCCCGCCCGGCCCTCACCGTCGACTGCGTGGTGTTCGGTCTCGACGAGGCCGATCTCAAGGTGCTGCTGATCCAGCGTGACCTCGAGCCCTTCGCCGGACGCTGGGCCCTGCCAGGCGGCTTCATCCACATGGACGAGACCCTCGACCAGGCCGCCCGGCGCGAGCTGCAGGAGGAAACCGGCCTGGCCAAGGTCTTCCTCGAGCAGCTCTACACGGTCAGCGACATCGGCCGTGATCCGCGCGAGCGGGTGGTCACGGTGGCCTATTACGCCCTGGTCCGCCTCGGCGACCACCATGTCCAGGCCGCCACCGACGCGCGCAATGCCGCCTGGTTCTCGGCCGACGATCTCCCGCGCCTCGCCTTCGACCACGACGTCATCGTCAGCATGGCCCTCCAGCGCCTGCAGGGAAAGCTGCGCTACCAGCCCATCGGCTTCGAGCTGCTGCCGCCGAAATTCTCGCTCACCCGTCTGCAGCAGATGTACGAGATCATCTTGGAGCGGCCGCTCGATAAGCGCAATTTCCGCAAGAAGGTGCTGTCCCTGGACATCCTCGAGGATCTCGAGGAGGTCGAGCAGGATGTCGCGCACCGGGCCGCCAGGCTCTACCGCTTCGATGAGCGCAAGTACCGGCAGAAGATCAATGACGGCTTCAACTTCGAGCTCTGAGGACTGCCATGGAACGTCCGCACCCACGGAATGACCTGCGCGCCCAGGCCGCGCAGACGAGTGCGATCCTCGCTGCCTTCCCGACCGCAACGATGAACCAGGCGACCGCGCCATGACCACCGCTCTCATCCTCGTCGACATCCAGAATGACTTCTGCACCGGCGGTGCGCTCGCGGTCCCGCAGGGCGAGGCGGTGGTGCCGATCGCCAACCAGCTGATGTCGCAGGTCGACCTGGTGGTGGCGACCCAGGACTGGCATCCCGCCGACCATGGGAGCTTCGCCGCCAACCACCCCGGGCGCGCGCCGTTCGAGCTCGGCACGCTGGCAGGCCTGCCGCAAGTGCTGTGGCCGGTCCACTGCGTCCAGTGGACCGGCGGCGCCCAGTTCCATCCCCAGCTCGACACCCGCCGCATCGCCCGGGTATTCCCCAAGGGCATGGATGCGAGCATCGACAGCTACTCGGGCTTCTTCGACAACGGCCGGGGGAAGGCCACCGGGCTGGGGGAGTGGCTGCGCGCCGAGCACGTCGACGAAGTGCTGGTCTGCGGCCTGGCGACGGACTACTGCGTCAAGGCCACCGCCATCGACGCCGCCGGACTGGGATTGCGCAGCATCCTGGTGGAGGAGGCCTGCCGCGGCGTCGGCATGCAGGCCGGCGACATCCCAGCTGCGCTGGCAGCGATGCGAAAGGCGGGAGTGGTGATCGCGGCCTCGGGCGCACGGCGAGCATGAGCGTGGCTCACACCATGACCATGTACCGCCCCAACGGTGCCGCTGAGCTCGCCCTCCTGCGGGCCTCGGGCTTCCGCCGATGGCCTCCCCGTCTGGCGGGCCAGCCAAACTTCAACCCGGTCGCCTACCACACCTATGCGCCCCGACCTTCCTGCTCGAGCTCGGCCTGCATGCACGCCCGGGCCGGCTGGTGGTCGGCTGCCCGGCTGGATTCCATCGCCGCGGCAACGTCCGGGCTGTCTGCGAGCGCTTCCAGGTTCCGCATCTCGATTCCTCCGATGCCCTGCTATCCACCATCCGTTCCCGTCTCGAACTCCTCCACCAAGGCGCCCGATGATCACCGTCCTCCATTCCGCACGCTATCTGGAACTGGTCCAAACGCAGGGCTGGGAGTTCGTCCGTCGCCGCAACGCCAGCGCCGTGGTCGGCATCGTCGCGACGACGCCGGCGGGCGAGCTGCTCATGGTCGAGCAGCAGCGCATTCCGGTCGGCAGCCAGGTGATCGAGCTGCCCGCCGGCTTGGTCGGCGATGACCAGGCGGATGAGGATGTCCTGGCGGCAGCCCACCGGGAACTCAGCGAGGAGACCGGCTGGGAGCCGGGGCGATGCCGCATCCTGGCGCGCGGACCGTCCTCAGCAGGTCTGACCAGCGAGATCATCACCCTGATCCGCGCCATCGATCTGCGGCAGACCGGTGCTGGCGGCGGGGTCGCAGGGGAAACGATCACCGTCCATGCCATACCGCTGGCTCAGGTGGGCGGCTGGCTGGCAGAGCGCGCGCGTGCCGGCCAGCTGGTCGATCTCAAGATCCATGCCGCCCTCTGGTGGCTGGCGCAGGAATCCTCGCCATGACTGCGCGGCGGGTGGCGCTGAGCACCTGGCTGAGCTGGGTCCTGCGGCATGGCGGCCGATCTGCCGCTGGCCAGCCATCTCGCCACTGACATCCGCTGCATGGGCCATCGCCATCTGAATGCCTGCTCCGACACCGTGCCGATCTGCCTCTGGCTGGTCGCGCGTCATCCAGCAGCAGTCGATGAGGCGCTTAGGCAGGCGGTTCATGCCGAGGGCGACCTCGACGCCACCACTGCCATCATCGGCGGCAACCTGGATTGTTGGCAGGGGCGGTGCCATGTCCCCGACACCTTGGCGCCGCAATCTGAGCCGAACCAGTTCGATGTCGATCGCGTTTCCGAGCACGAGAGCGCAGGCAATGGCTGTTACTTTATTCACAAACGACGAGCGCTTCATCGTCGACACGGACGCCTGTCTGGAATTCGCCTGCGATGCTCCCAACGACCTGGTGCACTGGTCTTTACCCTCGTCTGATTGCAGGTGGTGTGACACACGACGTCGATGTGCGGAAGATGAATGCCCAGACACCTTTATTTAGGATATATTTATCCTATTAGACTGTTTTACTGTGTTCGCAGAGGAATGACGCCATGGATCATGCTGCCACGCCACTGCCGGTAACTACGACAGTACCCACACCATCCACTCCATTCCCCGTGTACTGCGCCTCCCCGGGCCTGCGCCTGCGGCGAATCGCCTGCCCCGCCCGCTCCGGCATCGCACCTCCTGTATTCTCGCTGCAACGGCGCCGCATCGATGTGGTGGCCGCCTACCCTGAACTCAATTCGACATGCGAGCACCTGCACATCGGCTGGAATGCCCCCATCGGCCAATTCTGCGAGCAGCCTGAACAGGCATTGCTGGAGCTGGCGCGCGCAGCCAAGCCGCCGCCACCGCCCGCCAGCATCATTCCTGCTGGCCGCACGACGCAGGACCTGGTCCAGGACATCGTCCAGCACCATCACCGTCCGCTGCGCAACGAACTGGAACGCTGCAGCATCCTCATCGAACAGCTATGCGCCGATAATCCCGGGCAGGTACCGACCGATCTGCGCGACCAATTCTCGCACTTCAGCGACAGCGTGATCGCCCACCTCGACCAGGAGGAGCTGGTGGTCTTCCCCCTCAGCATCATCGTCGAGCGGGACCATCTGCGCGAGCATTACGGGCCGCCTGTCGAACAGGATGTGCTGCAAGCGATCACCTTGAACCTGGGCCACGATTCCGCTACCTCGTCGCTGCATTACCTGCTCAATCAGATGAGCCGCCTCCCGTTCTTCGGCGTCGATGCCGATGCGGTGGCCATCGTCGTTGCGCTGATGGCCATGCTCGCCGACCTGCCGCTGCACGAGGAGAAGGAGAGGGGCATCCTCAATCCCGCCATCCGCTTCGCCGAGCGCACGCTCAGCGAGCGGGATCTGGCCGGCAAGGCCCGGGATCGCGCCTGATCAGGACCAGCAGCGCCATCGGCGAGGGCGATCAGGGCAACCAGGACCTGCATTCAGCGCGGTGAGAAGGGGCTGCAGAGCGGATCGCCGATGACGACATCCTCCCAGCCGACGAAATGCGAGGCCGCATAGAAGGCCTCCGCCAGGCAGAAGCCGGCGGTGTAGCGCTCGACCACGATCGACGGTGAGGCGATGGCCTGGAGCAGCGGCTCGTTGACGTAGCCTTTGACCCCGGTGACGCCGTGGGCGATCAGGTCGCTGATCAGCGTCTGGCCTCCGCTGGTCGGCAGGAAGGTGCGCGCACTGGTCGAGACCGCCGTGTCCGAGAGCGATCCGGGGCCGAAGCGCAGCGATTGGTAGGCGTCATTGGAGAAGCGCGCATCGTTGCTCCCCCACGAGAAATAGCCGAGCAGGCCGCTGCGGCCGCCGACGAACGCTGGTGCCTGGTCGAGCTCGCATGCCAGGTGGCGGCTTCCCAGGATCTCGGCGGCATGCGCCATGTCGGCATTGAACTCGCTCCACGCCGATTCGCCGGTGATGGTCAGGCTGGGCAGCGGTGCGGGCTGGGAGGCCTTGTCCCCCAGGCCGAATTCGGGCTGGATGTCCAGCAGGAAGGAGCCTTGGGGCCGCTGACGCTCCGACTCCAGCGCCCGGGTCAGCAGCGCGGATGCGTCCTCGGCGGTATAGCCGTCGAGTCGCGTCACCAGGTAGCCGCCGAAGCGGGCGTGGGTGAAGGGCACGGTGGCGTTCCAGTAGCGGTTCAACCAGGCGCGGCCATGCACATCCTTGCCGGAGAAGACCACCGCCTTGGCGTCGGGCAGCTGGTCGTAGCCGAGCGCAGCCAGGCAGCTGTCCACCGAGGGGTTGGGCCCATCCGCTTCTACCCAGCCCGATGTCCCGCCGCGCACGCGGATGGGGATGCCCTTGGTCAGGACGATGAAGTCGATCTGCGTATGGCGGGCGAGGAAGTCCAGGATCGGTGCGCTGATGTCATGGGTGTAGGCCGACAGATCGATGGTCTCATTGCCCTGACTGACGGCGGAGTCCGGGCAGGAGATGGCGAGCGCATTGGGGACGTGGCGGCGCGCAATGTAATCGGCGGCGATGGCGCAGGATATGGCGCTGGAGGCGTTCCTGACCACCAGCACTCGCTCCGGCGAGGGTCTCGTCGGTACCGCCGATTCCGTGGTATCATCAGCGCCGTAAGATGGGGCGAGCGCCAGGCCGCCGGCAAGGGCGGCGATGAGCATGGTCGGGAGTTGGTTGAAGCGGCTCATCATGGTCGACTCCGGGGCATCTGTCAGGCGGCGGGCCGTGATCCGCCAGGGTGCGCATGCATGCTCCGGTGCAAGGGCGTCGTCGAGCGGACCATCCTGCTGCGCTCCAGCGACGTCGTCTGCCCAGGAGCGCCGCGCGGCCACCGGGCTGATCCCTGCCCAAGACGGGGAATTGGCCACCTCGCGTGCCTGGGCCATCCGTGCCAGAGATCCGAGTCCGCCACCACCTGACCCTATTTCGTCTGCAGGTGCGCCAGCAGTATCCAATCGGAGGCATCGGGTTTCGGTGGGATCCTCCATGTTGATGACCCGTCCACCGGATCCTTCCGCGGATGGATGGTTCCCACCTCGCTGTAGGCGCCTGACCGGGTGTTGAACCATCTCACCTCATAGGACGCGTCCCTCATGCCGCGCAAGGTGCCGGATGCGGTCGATGACCAGTTGTAGAGGTAGAGCACATAGACATCGGAATCGATGGTGGCGAGGCAGTACCAGGCGTCGGCGTCCGGCGCAAACCACTGCCGGTCATCGAACCGGGGCGTCAGTTTCCACCAGGCGATTGAGGTCAGTAACCCCTTCATGTGAATGCCGAGTTCCGTGGCCGACGGGAAATCGATGCTGCTCGTCCAGGGGGTCTTCTTCTGCTCGACGGTGATGGTGAAGCGGCCCCGCAAAGAGTCAGTGCCCATATCATAGGTGCTGCGGTAGTACCAGATGTCCGCGGCACCGTAACCATGGCCGGACATCCCGTTCAGGTAGGACGCCCAACCCTGCTGGCGGGCGCCGTCGTTGAGCGTCCAGAGATGGTCATAGCTGCCCTCGTAATTGACGAGCGGCTTCCCCTGGCCATGGTCCCAGAAGTCCTTCAAGGGCTGCCAGGGCATGCCGGCGTTATTCGGCGGCGTCCATTGGATCGCGTACCAGGTGTGCCCCGGTACATCCCTGAAGCTGGAGGTGCTAGCGACGACGCCATACCCCCAGCGGGGACGCTGGTCCTTCGGCGGCAGCGGCTTCGGTTCGGGCTCTCGACCCATGAACTCCATGTGCGCCGATCCAGGGTGTCCATAAGGGTCGTATTCATGCATCCATCCCAGTATCTTCTTCCAGGGATTCGAAGCCGCGTCGAACAAGGGGGCATTCCCACGATCGGCATAGAAGTCGTTGTCGACCTCCTGGGCGGTGGTCCACATGACGGGGTATGCACCGTAGCGCGCCACCCACATGCGGCACAGCTTCCTCAGATAGTCGTCCGTATAGCAGGGCTTGACGATCTCCGGCGGGAAGAACAACTGGGCATGGGCATGGACGAGGCCCGCATCAGCGATGTATTGGAAGCGGCGGTCGAGGTCGCGGAATCCGGGCAAATCCGCCTCATCGAAGCCATTACTCAAGTCGTAATGGGCACCCAGGACTTCCGATTGATAGACCGTGTAGCCCTGTGCGACACGCCTGCGGACGATGGTGGTGAACATCTCGTCGAAGGGTTCCTGCGGCATGCTCCAATGGGTATCGCCCAGGTAGAAGAACGGGGAGCCGTCCGCATAGATGAAATGCCTGATGCCAGGCATCGTCCTGATGAAGCCCTTCCGATAGATGTCGAGTGGGCCGCTGTAATGGGCGACCTGCAGCCGGCCGCTACGTCCGTGCAACCCACTGTCGGCGGTATCGGAACAGGTGCTCGTGTAGGTCCATGTGCCGCTCTCATCCGCAGCGAATCGCACCCGCCAATCCTTGCCGCCATCCCAGAACCCGGGAACCAGACGGCTTTCCCCGGAGGGGGAGATGAAGGTGACGTTCAGATCCGTGTCCAGGGGACGAGGATGGAGGATGGCGCTGGAAAAGGGAATTTCGACTGCCCGCCAGGTGTCGCTGCGAATATCGGCGATGGAGGCAGTATCCGCTGTCGCCTGAGCCGGATCCCGTGCAGCATCGGCAGCCGGCAGGGACGGGGCCGTGATCTGGACAGAAAGGATCAGCAGGATGACGAGCGGAACGGACCATACCTGCGCACTGCCGGCGCATTCTGCGGCTATGCGCAGGTCAACGATCGTTCGCAATCCCTGGATCACTGCATGTTTCCCCGTGGGTACACGTCGCCGTGCACAGCACAGCCTGCTCGGTGATTATACCTGTCTACGACTGATCCGATGCCATCATACTCGAACAGCCAATGACCCAGCCGCCATCTTCAGGCGTCATTTTCGACGAGACTGAGTGGGGATACGATCACCCCCTAATCTGCAAAAATTCGATAATCTTCAAGCATCCACAAACTCTACATGATAATGCGCTAGCTCTGGACCATTAGGACGCCAAGCGCAAGGCAGCCTGCCCTGATCCAGGAAGCGAGGCTAATGGCACTCTTATCGAGACAGTGGCAAATTCTATAGCGCGGGCAGACAGTCGCCCACCATGAATTCCCTCCCATTCCTCACGAGACTCATTGCCGCCACCATCCTGGCTCGACAGAACAAGCGCCTGATCGCTGAGGTTGCCTACCTGAGGCTCGAGATCGGCTATCTGCGAGAGCAGATCCCCAAGGGCCATAGATTCCGCTTCACCGACCGCCGGCGCATGCGCTTTGCCAGAGCTGCTCTGGGAGTGGGCTGGATGCGCCTTGCTGCCATTGCCTCCGTCGCCAAGGCTGCTACGACCCGAGTCTGGCACCGCCTGATGACAATGGGCAAATTCGGCCTGAAGCGCGCTGGTCCAGGCCGCCACAGAATCGACGCCGAAATCGAGCAGGTGATCATTCGAATGGCTCAGGATAACCCCGGTTGGGGTCAGCACCGCATCCACGGCGAGCTGCTGAAGCTCGAGATCGAAGTCAGTCCTAGGACCATTGCTGCCATCCTTGACCGCCATGGGCTCTTGCCTGCGCCCGAGCGCACCACGGACTGGTCCTGGAAGCGATTCGTCACCGAGAAGGCGGACGCGCTCGTTGCCACCGACTTCCTCACTGTCGATGTGCTGGGCCTGCTCGGCAAGACCACCTATGATGTCCTCTTTGCGATCCGTCTGGCCTCTCGACGAGCCGAGCTCCTCGGCGTCACTGAGCACTCCAACGCCGATTACATGACCCAGGTAGCCAGGAACGCCACCATGGAGGACTCTGGTTGGCTGAGGCAGGTCGGGTGCCGCTACCTGATTCACGACCGGGACACCAAGTTCTGCGGACGCTGGAAGGATGTACTCAATGCTGCTGGCATAGAAACCGTGCCGATTCCCCCGCGGAGCCCCAATTTGAATTCGTTCGCGGAGCGCTATGTGAGGACAATTAAATCCGAATGTGTGCGCAGATTGTGGTTTATCGATTACCAAGGACTGTGCGATGTCCTGAACGAATACGTGCGAGTCCACCACAAGCTGGAGAGACCGCACCAAGGGAAGGGAAACCGGCCTTTGCCGGCCTTCGAGCAGGATAAAGCACCTCCGCAGAAACCCATCGCGGGCTTCAAGGCCAGTCAGATTCGATGCGTGAGTAGGTGCCGAGGGACGGTGCGACACTACTACCGAATCGCCGCCTGAATTGTCAGGAGAAAGGGGAAGTGGAGCCGCCAATGTGATGTCTGGCGGAAGGCGCGGCTTTGACCACAGACAGATATCGCCGCGGAAGATCATCCGAGTCGGCTGACTACGCTGCGATTTTGTTGACAGTGAATTGCTCATCTGGCAGCAATCGAAAGCTGGCTTCCCCAGTGTCGAGTGATAGTTTAGGCTGCGATGAATATCTGCGGACCACGCAGTCTCCATTGCTTTCCACGCCAACCGCTCAGTCGACCAGGTCAAATGGCGATAAGCGTTCGCTGACCGCGGTCATGGAGTAGGCATCATATACAACGTGGCACCCATGTCGTCACACCTGTCTGCTGAACATTCAGCGATAGACTTCGCGGCGATGGGCAATGCGAATGACAAGGACGACGAGTTGCCGATCCAAAATCTGATAGATGACCCGATAATCTCCCGAGCGGATGCGATAGAGGTCTTCAACACCAGCCAGTTTTCGCGAACCCTCAGGGCGTGGGTTTGCCGCTAAGGTATCGATCTTGGCTGCAATCCGTCGCTGGTCGGCTGCGGACAAGTCGGCAAGTGCTTTAGCCGCGATCGACTTGATGTCGATTCGGTAGTTGGACATGGCGGATCCGAGCTATAGTCCAAGCTTGGTCTTTACCTGGCCCCATGGCAGTGAGCCGCGTACCTTGAGCGCATGTTTGGCAGCTTCAACATCCATTCGATCTTCCAACGCCTCCAACAGCTCCAAATCCTCAACCGGAACCACGGCCACGAGATCCTTGCCGTTACGCTGGAGAATTATGCGTTCGCCTTTGATACCGACTTGATTCATAACATCCGAGAAGTGCTCGCGGGCATCGCTCGCATTCAGCTTATGGGCGCTAGAGATGGTCATGTCGAGGCTCCTGGGCCGCTCGTCATCTTGTACGTATCGTACGTCTTGTACAATGGGAATCGCCCTTAGCTAGGCTGTCTGACTCTCACCGCTCACGTTCCACCAACGTCCCGAGCAATTGGCTAGCGCGGCGACGCTGTATACCCTGTTAGTGTGCAGGTAGCTAGTATTGGCAGGACCACCGGAACCAGCTGCGATGGCAAGCGGTTCGTCCACATCGGGGCCCTAGCGTGAGTTTCTCCTCAGGCACCCCCCGATAGCGCCTAAGACCGTTCTCATTACGGGCTTGGCGTGAGCGCCTGCGTATACACAAATGGTGGCGAATCCGGCACCAGACTCGTGAACAGCGC
>Ga0302319_10001297_pt1 | contig 55802 bp, 51 predicted proteins | sample Bog_T0_2_FD_203319 | JGI IMG/M metagenome (GOLD analysis project Ga0302319, IMG submission 203319) | Peat permafrost microbial communities from Stordalen Mire near Abisko, Sweden - Bog_T0_2 | ecosystem: Environmental > Terrestrial > Soil > Wetlands > Peat | place: Sweden: Abisko, Stordalen Mire...
GCGGATGGGCGGCCGGTTGTTACCGATCCGCGCGGTTGTCCCTCGGACGCGGCTAACTGGAGTCCAACCGCTTTTAGTCCACTCACCCACCTCTATTACTTCCTGGCGCTCGAAGAGTGCGTTGGTAAACCTGTCGGCTACCCTGATGAGACGGGGCAACGTTTTCTGCGGGCAGTCAACATCGAGACAGGGGAAATCGTTTGGGAGATCGCCCAACCGGGTCCAGCGCGCGCCAAGACCTGGACGGGAGTGCTGGCCACTGTGGGCGGTGTGATTTTTTATGGCAAGCCAAACGGCGGCTTCGATGCCGCCGACCAGCGGACGGGCGAGACACTCTGGCATTTTCCGACGAATGTGCGGATGAAGGCGCCGCCGATTACCTTTACGGTGAGTGAGAAGCAATACGTTGTGGTGGCGGCCGGTCCGAATATTCTATGCTTCGCGTTGTAACTCCGGAAGCGATCAAACAGACGCATGCAGTAATTGAAGGTCATATCCGCAGGACACCTGTTATCCAGATTGATCCAGCCGATTTCGGTTTTACCTGCGGCGCTGTGACTTTCAAGCTAGAACTGCTGCAACATGCCGGATCTTTCAAAGCGCGTGGGGCTTTTACGAATCTCTTAACACGGCAGATTCCGGCCGCCGGCGTGGTGGCGGCGTCGGGCGGCAATCACGGCGTGGCGGTTGCCTACGCCGCGCATAAGCTGGGGATTCCAGCGAAAATCTTTGTGCCAACCGTTACGTCGGCGGCCAAGTTGGCGCGCTTGAGGGAGTGTGAGGCGGATATTGAAATTGGCGGCGACCGCTACGATGACGCGCTGACTGCGAGCAGACAGTGGGCTGCGGAATCTGGCGCGCTCGAAATTCATGCCTACGATCAAGTGGAAACGTTGTTGGGGCAGGGAACGGTGGGCAAGGAACTCAGTGAGCAGGCCCCTGATATTGACACTCTCTTGGTAGCAGTGGGCGGCGGCGGTCTGATTGGCGGGATAGCTGCCTGGTACCGCGGCGCGGTGAAGATTGTGGCGGTTGAACCGATGGCGTCGCCTACGCTGCATAAGGCGCTGGCGGCGGGTAGGCCGGTGGACGCGGAAGCGGGAGGAATTGCGGTAGATTCGCTAGCGCCACGGCGGGTCGGCGAATTGATGTTCCCTTTCGCCCAGCGGTTTGTCGATCGCGTGGTTTTAGTAACGGATGAGGAAATTCAGGCGGCTCAATACCGGCTTTGGCAGACTCTGAGAATCGCCGCAGAACCGGGAGGGGCAGCGGCTTTTGCCGCAGTGCTATCCGGGCGCTATCGGCCCGAACCTAGCGAACGCATTGGCGTGTTGGTGTGCGGCGGGAATACGTCGGCTGTTAGTCTGCCGTAATGTTCAGATGCCGACTAAGAGCTAAGAAATCGGGTTCCGAGTGCAGGAGAGCGAAGCGCGGATCGACGGTGACCCACAGCAGTTGAGGGTCGCGTTGCGTGCAAGCGGTTTGTAACGCTGCTATCGCCAAATGGAGTTGACCGAGGCCAGCGTGGACGAGCGCGAAACAGTAAGCCGAAACGTGGCGGCGTTGAGATTCGGCTGCCAGATCGCCGAGAACAGCGCGCGCCTTATCCGGAAGCCCAGCCGTAGCATACGCGTGGCCGAGCGAGGCCAGCGCCGAAGGTTGCCGCTGGGAGCAAGTACAAGCGTTTTCGAGTTCGGTAATGGCTTCGTCGAATGAGCCGAGTTGTTGATAAGCGAGCCCCAGAGTAGTTTGCGCCGGAGCGAAGGCCGGCTCCAGGGAGAGTACTTTCCAGGATTGCGCCGCGGCTTCCTGGAAATTGCCCGCCAGATAAAGGAGCCAAGCGTGATCAAAGCCGATGGGCAGCGAAAGAGGAGCGAGTTCCTGCGCCCGGCTTATTTCGCGTAAGGCATCCGCATGACAGTTGCGAGCCGCCAGCAAGCGCGCCCAAGCGCGATGCGATTCGGGTTGAGCCGGATCGAGACGGCTGGCGTGGTTCCAATCCTCAGTTGCTCTGCTCCAATCCCAATCGAAAAGCATGCGCACCTGACCCATTGAGATATGCGCCTCAGGCAGGCTAGGCTGTGTTCGGATGGCGTCGGAGGCAAACTCGCGGGCCGGGGGTGAAACCTCCGACGTGCAGGCCGTTCCACTGAGGGCAAGCTGGCAGTAGGCGTCGGCCAAACCGGTTTTGACCAAGGCAGAAGAAGGATCTTGGAGGAGAGCGGATTGAAAGCAGCCGATGGCCCGCTGAATGCCCTCATTCGTCATCTTGTTGAGAAAAAAACGCCCTTGGAGATAGTCGTTACTAGAAGCGGGTTTGCAAATGGCAGCATCTTGAATGGGCGCGATGAAACGGTAACCGAGGCCGGAGCGTGTTTCGATAAAAAGACATTGACGCGGGGAATCGCCGAGCGCTTGGCGGAGGGTATTGACGGCGGAATTGAGACTGTGTTCGAAATCGACATGCAGGCCGGGCCAGAGTTCTTTGGCGAGTTCGTGGCGCGTGACGAGAGCGCCAGGTTGGCGCAAAAGGAGCTCAAGGATGCGAAAAGGCTTGTGTTGAAGAGGAACGCGGACGCCGGACTGACGCAGTTCGCGCAGTTCCAAATCAAACTCGAACGAGGAGAAATGAATTACTTTGGGGGGCATACTTTTTCGGGAAGCCAGCCGCCAGGCCTAGGCGGCGCCGGCAGGGGCTTGAGAAACTCTTGACTCTTTCTTGACCTATCGTTGACGCGGATCGTTCGTAAAAAGGGTATACGGACCTCGGAATCGAGTGGTTCCGTGAAAGAGGAGATGAGTCATGAGTATGAATCGCATGTTAAGTTTTGGTTTGTTGGCCATGATGGCCGCCGTTGGGGCAGCGCAAGCGGGAGAGCAAGCGAGGTTCCATTTGCCTGTTGAGGCGCGCTGGGGGAACGTAGTACTGACGCCTGGCGACTATAAGTTGTCACTGCCGGAGACCAGCCTCGGTGTTCCACAATTCATTCTGAAAGGCACTGATAGGGACAAATACATCCAGCCTTTGGTGACGGACTACGACGGCGGTTTTCAGAGGGATGCGAGCCACAGCTATTTGCAGCTGGTGAAGGTGAATGGCAGCTATTTTGTTGCCAAATACCGGTCAGGGCCGACTGGTAAGACATTCAATTTTGCGGTCCCGAAACAGAAGCACCAAGTGCAGATGGCGGATCAGGATGTGGTGGAAGTAGGCGTTTCCGGTAACTGATGGCCGGCCCGCTCTTGTTAGGGCTGCCCGATTGCGCAATTGGGCAGTCCCAGTAGTGAGACTTTTATTTACCTTCGCCAGTGGCGATAGCGTTATCTAGGAGATGCACGAAATCGCGCGTCTTGCCATCGATGGAATGGCGTAAGGCACCCAGTTGGCGTTCGGCGGTGCGCAGGCGATCGGCGAGGTGGAGGCAAGCGAGAACCGCCGTGCGGGCGGAATCGAGGTTGCCGGCGCGGCGAGCGATATTGGACATGAGCTCGTCAATTTCGTGGGCCAGGGCCACCGTTTCTTCAGGGTCGCCAGAGGTGCTCAACGAGTATGTCTGGTTGAAGATCGTCACACGGACGACTTGTTTGGCAGCATCCGGCGTGTCCATGTGAAGTTCCTCAACTGGCGCTTAGGAGATCGAGTTGGTTGAGCAGTTTCTCGATGCGAGTGCGGACTTGTTTGCGTTCGCCGCGCAGATCGTCGAGTTCATCGGAGAGCCGTTTGACGCGCAGGTTTAACTCGTCGCGTTCGCGCTGCATGGCGACGGCGCGAGCCTCACCCTGGTCGCGCGCGCCGGAGGCAGTCTTGAGTTCTTCCAAGGCCGTCTTGAGGCGCTGTTGTAACTGTTGATTTTCACTGCGCAAGCTGGTAATAGCCTGCACAGCTTTGGTGATCCGCTCCTCTAAATGAGCGAGCGAATCAATACTTTGCTCCGTGGCCGCTGCGTCCATAACTTTAAAAACTATAGCAGCTATTGGACTTGAGCAGAGTGGGCGGCCTTGGCGCGAGCGACGAGCACCTGGAAGCCGGAAACGTCGTTGATGGCGATATCGGCGAGCACCTTGCGGTTCAGTTCGATGCCGGCGCGCTTCAGGCCGCTGACGAATTTGCTATACGAGATTTCAGACAGTCGGCAGGCGGCGTTGATTCGCACAATCCACAAAGAGCGGAAATTGCGCTTCTTGAGGCGACGTCCAACATAGCCGTAACGCAGGGCCTTTTCGACGGCTTCCTGAGCGGAACGGTTCAGTTTCGACTTGGTGAGAAAGAAACCCTTAGCGCGGCGAAGGGTTTTGTGGCGGTAATCCCGCCTTCCGGTACCTCTTTTGACTCTTGGCACGTTTGCTCCTTAAATTGATATAAGCGGAGGGTTGACAGGCACGTGCGGCGCGCTGATCCCACTCCTAGAAAAACTGTTCAACTACTCAATACGGCAACATGACACGCAACGTATGCTGATTGGTTTCGTCGGCGACGACGCCTTGCTTCAGTTTGCGCTTGCGGGCGCGCGTTTTCGAGGTCAAGATATGGCGGGCGGAGGCGTGGTGGCGCATTACCTTGCCAGTGCCGGTTTTCTTGAAACGTTTAGACGCACCCTTATGGGTCTTCATCTTGGGCATAATCTGTCCTGGGAGTTCGTTCGAATGGCGATGGAATCGCCGGTAAGGAACTACCCATAAAGTGTAACACGAGAGGACGACGCTCAGAAGATGCGGCCTTGCTTAGGAAGAGTGCCGATGGTGCCAATATTGGCGACAAAGAAGGAGAAAAGGTACTGGTTGTCGTCACGAATGATGTTATTGATACGGCGGATTTCAAAACTAAAGCCGCAACAATCGGTGTTGTAGCTGACTTGATAGGTGCTGTAGGTGACCCGGTTAAACTCCAAATCATACGCCACGTTGGCGGCGGCATTGAAACCATGACGCAGCGTGTTCCCGTAGCCGCCGCCCACGTTAAGCTGATTTGTAGTCGGTAAAAGGAGGGGATTCGTTTCGATGGCTGTTTCACCCAGACTGACGAAATACTTGCTGTAGCGGACGTTAGCTCCAATGGCGTGATCTACAAATTTCTTTTGCAGAGGATCATATTCGGCACGGTACTCGATACCGAGAAAGGTGTAGGGGTTGATCGTTAAGGAGGAGACGATAGGTGAATACGACCGCGGACCGAAGAAAAAAGTGTAAGGTGAGATCTCATCGCCCGCGAGGAGCACGGTACGTTGGCCCGGCACCACGGCATTGCCGAAGGTTGGATCAAAATAGCGGGCTTGGCGAACGCGCCACGTCAGAATCTCACTCACATTCCCGAGCTTGTCCTTTTTGTAGAGCCGATTGGTCACGCCCAGGGTTAGCTGGTTAGTGTCAGAAACGATGTCGGTTTGATCAAACTGAATGATGCGCTGGATTTGATTGATGCCGGTGACGTATTCATATTGAGCTTCAGCTTCGATCACGTGTTTTAATTTATTACCGAGATGAAGCCATTTGACGGGGCTATAGGTGCGCTCAATCGATGGGAGGCGGAAATCGAGCACGAAATCGGTATCCTGGCGGAATAGGTTAGTGGCGGCGAGCGTGGCAGCGGTGGGGGTGTTGTTTGAGTATTGGTGATTGTAATCGGTTGCTTCGAAGGAAACGCTTGGATACAGCGAGAAACCGGCAAAACTAAAGGCTGAGGAAATGCTTGGGCGAAAATCGACGCGGCCATTTAAGTAGCCGGTCTCCACCACGGAATCGTTGCGGTTGAGCAAGCCGCTCGAGCCGTCGAAGGAAAACCAAATAGGGAGTTTGCCTTGCAGGATCTGTTGCAAGCGGCTGGATACTTCAACGCTGGGTAATTTTTGAAGAATAATCGGTTGGCTGGTCAAGGAGAAGTTTTCGTAGACTTGGTTGCGGCTTAGAACGATGTTCAGGGCGTAGATATTGTTATCGAAATGGCGCTGCAGGAAGCCGATCGAGTTTTGTTGAGGGTTGAAATTATTGGTGAAGGCGGCGGCGAAAGGAAATGAACTGAAATAGTTGAAATCAAGCTTTCCGGTAAAGCCGAATATGGTAGTTCGTCCGGAGATCTGAACTTCTTCACCGCCTTCTTTTAAGCCTGCGCCTGGCAGGTTTGCCGGGACGCCCCTATCTTGGACAGTGTAGAAAGTGGCACTGAAAGTCGTGGCGGCGTTGGGCTTACCACGAAAGTCAAAGGTTTGGCCTGGACCGCGCGCAGAAAAATACTGGAAAACATAATCCATGTCATAGCTGCGATTAATGGCCCAGTAATAGCCAAGCCCATAAATAAAGCCTTGAGTTGTGCCATGCCCAATCGTGGGCGTTAAGAAGCCGCTTTGCCGGGTATTTTTGCCTAGTGTGCGGCGAAAGTAAGGCAAGTAGAGAACGGGAATGTGCCTGAAGCGAAAAATGCTATGTCGCGCGATAGCGCGTTGGCCGGGAAGGATATCGAAAATGGGGGCGTCAAAAGTCCACCAAGGTTTCGGGACTTTGCAATCGGTAATAAAGCCTTTGTGAAGGATGAGACGGGTTTTGATGCGGTCGGCCCACTGGCCTTGATAGTAGAACGGATTGGTGGTTGTCAGCACTCCGGGGCTGGTGACAATCTTGCCGGGAGACGTGCCAAACACCTGATAAAACTTGCCTTCTTCGGTCTTGAGGTTGTATTCGGCGTGGTCGGCGTTGAGGATGTCGCCGGTAGCGTAGTGAACGAGGTGAACGTGGCCTCGGGCGTAGGCCCAAGCCGTGTCTTCATTGAAGTCGATTTCATCGGCAGTGATGGTCATTTCAGAGGTGCGGACCTCGGCCGCGCCCTTTAAATATTTCCATTCGCCTTGTGAATCCTGCGTGACGCCTCCCTCCCAGATTTCAGTTTGCGGCGGGGAATCGGTTTTGGGGAGTATATGAACGGCATTTTGCGAAAAGCAGGGAAGAGAAAGCGAAAACAGGATAGCTACAAATGAAAAGAACAAGTTACGTGAGAAATGTTCTAGACAAGAATCACATTTAATGCTAGAAGTTGTTATTGAGAAGGGATAGTTTGAGAAAGAAAGATGCCAGCGAGCACCGCAGCATTTTAGAGCCATGAGCTGCGAAGCGTGGAGACGGGCCGAGGAGCGCGCGCGGCAGACAGAAGTTGGCGAATGACTTGTAAGCATTGTCAAACTAAGATTTTAGACGGAGACCACCGTTGCCACCGTTGCGGAAGAAGGGTGCGCGAGGGACGCGGGATTGCGGATAGTTTTCCGGTGCAAGGTGCGGCGACAGCGCCAGCATATGAGTTTGACACAGACGCTGTGGCAGGCGGCGAAGAGGAACAGCAACCGCTGTTCAACGCGGTGTTCCAGCGGCCGAATCCGGCGCGAGTGATTTCGTTCGAATCGCTGAGAAGCCCAAGCGAACGGCGGTCGATTCGCGCGCGGGCGGCTGAGATTGCGCGCCCAGAGCCGCTACCACACGCTAAGGTCGAAGTTAAGCAGGCGAAAAGAAGTAAGAAAGCTTCGGACACGCAGCAACGGCTGGATTTTCCCGGCGTGGAGGAAGTGGCCAGTCCACCACAATCGCATATTCCCTGTGATGCGCCGGTAGCGCCCGCAACGATGCGAGCGGAAGCAGCCTTGATTGACGGGGCGATTATGCTGACGCCTGTGGTTTCGAGCCTAGGCATCTTTCTATACGAGGGTGGACACATTGCATTAAATAAAAGCACGGCTCCTTTTCTGCTGGCGGTTCTGTTCACCATACCTGTTTTGTACAAGCTCCTGTGGAGTTGGGCGGGACGCGATTCGATAGGGATGTGCGCGATGGGGTTGAGGCTGGTGGATTTCTATGGGAACCCGCCGTCCAGGGCATTGCGCTATCAGCGTGCGTTAGCGAGTTTTATCAGCTTTTTGGCGGCGGGTATTGGCTTAATTTGGGCGCTGGTGGATGAAGATGCTCTTACGTGGCACGACCACATGTCGAGCACTTTCCCGACGATGTCTTCGTAGTTTAACCAATTACTTCTTTTCGACGAGTTCCACTTCAACGCTCAAATCGATGTCTTCGCCTACCATGACGCCGCCGCCGTCCAGGGTCTTGTTCCAGGTCAGACCGAAATCCTTGCGGTTCACAACGGTGGTAGCGGTAGCGCCGGAGTGAAGATTGCCTTTTGGATCCTTGACGGCGGCAGCGGGCCCATCGACCAGCCAAGTCACTTGCTTGGTGACGCCGTGGAGCGTCATATCGCCGATGATTCTCAGTTTTCCTTTGCCAGCAGTTTCCACTTTTGACGAAACGAACGAAATAGTCGGGAACTTGGCAACATCGAAAAAGTTTTCGCTCTTGAGATCTTTGTCGCGCATATCATTGCGCGTATCCACGCTGGCGGCATCAATGGTGATTTGGGCCTTGGCTGCTTTGGGATGTGCCGGGTCGTAGTCAACCGTGCCTTGCAGTCCATTAAACGTACCGTGGACAGTGGAAACCATCATGTGTTTTACCGCGAAACTAGCCTGCGAGTGCATGGGATCGACGGTCCACTCGGTGGCGAAACAACTGGTGCCGAGAGCGAACAGACAAAGCGCATTACGAGATTTCGAGATCATAAAAATAATCTAGCATTCGGCGAAGCAGAATGTATCGGATGTCTATAGACTTACTTGGTTTTGGTGTTTGAGGCGGGCACGAGGATGGCGGACATAGAGCCTTTGGATTTGGCCATGCGGGGATCCGCGCCGAAAGCGTGGATCTGATCGCGAGCGAATTCGGCTTCGGGCTTTTCGCAAGTAATAACCACGGTGCGCCCCGTGGTATCAACTTCGATGGCGTGCTGAACGGCAGATTCTAACGAAACAAAAAAGAGTTTTTGGAGCATTTCGATGACGTAGTCGTAAGTATGCTCGTCATCGTCAAGCAAAACGACATGGTAGAGGCGGCCATGTTGTTCTTGCTGAATGTCCTCGACTTCGGTTCCGAGGTTAGGGAGAGCAACGGCGCTCTTCATCTGCTGCCTTTAATTCTAATGCAAGGGCTGATTTGAAGAAGCGAGTTGGGAAAGCAAAAGGGCGCGAACCTGGGAAGTGAGTGCCGCGCGGTCTTTCAGTGAGAGGCCGGTGGTTGCAATGGGCGGGAGGACGCGCATCAAGATTTTGCCGGATTGCACTACACCTGCGCCGTAGGGAAGAACTTGCCGACCACCCATGAGAACTAAGGGGACGACCGGCACGCCGGCGCGGATGGCAATGTAGGCGCCCCCTTCCTTAAACTCGTCCAGAATGCCGTCATGGGAGCGGCCGCCTTCCGGAAATACCAATAGAGAAGTTTTCTTTTGCTGGATGGTTTCGGCGGCCAGTTGGAGTGTTTTGACGGCGGCACGGGGGTCTTCGCGTGGCACAGGTATGTGTCCCGCGCGCTTTAAATGAGAGCCGAGGAATGGAATTTGGAACAGACCGCGCTTGGCCAGGAAACGAAATTGGACCGAAATGTTTGCTAGAACGACGGGAGTATCGATATAGCTGGTGTGGTTTGCCAAGAAGATATAGCTACCGGCGGGATCAAGATGCTGCAAGCCGTGAACCTCGACCTGGACGCCGCTTGCCATCAGGAGCACTTTGGCCCAGATCCTGGCAACAGCAGCCTGCGCTTTGCCGGAACTGTCGAAGAAAGAAATAACAAGGCTGATCGTGCCAAAAAAAATAGTCGCCAGAATTATTGCCGGGTCGGCGATCAAAGCGCCGCGGAACCATCGCATGCAAGACCTCATTCTACGAAATAGAGGAGACCGAGGCGGCCAGAATGGCGCGCACTTCACCGACGAGGAATAAAGACCCGGTGAAGAAGACAACGGCTTCAGGCGGAGCGAGGCGAGCCAATCGGATAGCGTCGGCAATCGAGGCGGCTGCCGCCGCATCGCTACAGCTACTCAATTCGAGGATGGCCTCCGGCCGGAGGGCGCGGGAAAAATTAGGAGCAGTCGCAATGATCCGATCAGCGAGGGGGAATAATTGCTCAGTTACTTCTTCGACCGCCTTATCGCGCATAGCCCCGTAGACTAGCCAGATGGGGCGTTCAGCGTGAAATTCGCGGATGTAGGCGGCGAGCGCCGCGGCGCCCGCTGGATTGTGCGCGCCATCGATGATGAAATCGGGGTGGCGCGAGATGATTTCAAGGCGGCCGGGCCAGCGCACCGATTGCAATCCAGCACGAATCGACGACGGCGAAATACCAAGCGCCTGGCAAGCTAGAATGGCGGCACGAGCATTCTCAAGTTGGTGCCGCCCTGCCAGATCGCAGAGGTAAGATTCGGACTCCAAGACGAATCGACAACTGGTGGCATCCGCTTGCACATGGCTGAGCGGATAATCCTCAGCGCGTATTAACCGGCAGTTTAGCTGGCGCGCGCGCTCTTCAATGACGGTGCCGGCGGCCGGCTGCTGGGAGGCCAGAACGACGGGAATATTTGGTTTAAGGATGCCGGCTTTCTCAGCGGCAATCGCGGTGAGGGTGTTGCCAAGGTAAGTCTCATGGTCGAAGGCAACGGGCGTGATGATGCAAATTTGGGGATCAATTACGTTCGTCGCATCAAGCCTGCCCCCCAAGCCGACTTCGATGACGCCGATATCGCAGCAGTCTCTGAAAAGCAGCAGCGCCATGGCGGTTACCGTTTCGAAATATGAGGGATGGGCGTCTAGTTGGCCGGCGAGGAGCAGTTGCTCGGAGATGCGATGAACAGTGGAGAAGGCTTCGGCAAAGGTTTCTTTGGATACATCCGCGCCGTCGATATTGATGCGTTCGGTCGGTTCAACAAGGTGGGGAGAGGTATACAAGCCAGTGCGCAAGCCGCTATGGCGAAGCGCCGAAGCAACCATAGCGCTGGTTGAACCTTTGCCGTTAGTGCCTGCAACGTGAACGAAGCGTTGGGAACGCTCCGGATTGCCGAGACCTGCCAAAAGAGCGCGCATTCGATCAAGACCAAGTTTTGCGCCAGCCTTAATCTCATTACCGAGACTGTAAAGAAAGTGAACGGAGTCGGGGTAGCTCAAGCTGCGTTTAAACGGTACGGCAATCGAAACCGCCCCCCGCGGGCAAGGGATCTTCGCAAATGCTCTACTACAAAAGCACAAGAAAATGGCACTGAAGAGCGAAGCGGTCGCTTGCGTAACTTGGGATTTGTTCCCGGCATTGAAAGGAATTAATAAGTCGCGATTGGTTTGGAGACCATCCGAACACTTGTACAAATCTTCGCACAAATTTGACGCGAAGAGGTACCAACTCAGGAGAGAGAAACCAAAATGAAATTGAAATTAGCACTTAGTGCGGGTGTGATTGCCTTGTGCGCGATGACTGTTTTTGCGAAAGACAAGACGATGGCATCTTCGAAGGACATTGTCGATTATGCGGCCGATTCGCCCGATTTCAGTACGCTGGTGGCGGCGGTAAAAGCTGCCGGCCTGGTGGACACGTTGAAGGGCGCGGGCCCATTTACAGTGTTTGCGCCGACGAATGAAGCGTTTGCAAAGTTGCCTGCCGGAACGGTGGATAATCTGCTTAAGCCGGAGAATAAAGACACACTGAGCAAGATCTTGACCTATCACGTGGTTGCTGGGAAGGTGACCGCGAAAGAACTGATTGGCTTGATCAAAAAGGGCCACGGCAAAGCGGCGGTTAAGACGGTGGAAGGTGGCACGCTAACCGCATCATTGCAGGGCGGCAAGGTGATTTTGACCGACGAAAAGGGTGGTACGGCGACGGTGACGAAGGCCAATGTTTTTGTCAAGAACGGCGTAATTCACGTGATTGACACTGTTGTAATGCCCAACTAGCGATAGATCGGGTTCAGTTGATTTTTACTTTTTGTTCGCGCGCGAGTATGGGCTGGATTAATGCCAGTACGTCGCGCGCGACAATTTTATTGCCATCGCCATTGGGATGAATGCCATCGGGCTGCATCAGCGCGGAGTTTTGATAAACGTGCACAAGCAGAAAAGGCAGCAAGGGAAGATGGTGCTCGAGCGCCAGCTTTGGGAACATTCCGGTAAAGGGTTTCACATAGTCCGGACCATAGTTGGGCGGCAGCGTGATACCGAGCAGAACGACTGGAATCGAATCGTGCTGCAAACGTTGGATCATCTCAGCCAAGTTTTTTTCGGTCGCGGTCACAGGAACCCCGCGCAGTCCATCGTTTCCCCCAAATTCGAGCAGCACCAAACTCGGTTTTTGCGCGATCACGTTGTCGATCCTGGCCAAACCATCTGTTGTTGTGTCGCCGCTGACTCCCTGGTTCTCGACACGGTAGCGAAGGTTGGTCTGATCGAGGAGATCCTGCAGCTGCTCGGGGTAGCTTCGGCCTGCGACGCCCGCAGTCAGACTGTCGCCGAATGCCACGATGACGGGCCGATTGTCCGGCGGTGGGGCGGGAGTGGAACTCGGCGCCGTCTCAACGCGTACTTCTTGTTTAGGCGTGTTGCCGTGGCGGTCACACGCCGTGAAAGAAGCCGACCCAAGACAGACTGCAACAATAAAAGAAACCGGAAAAGTTCTCACCCTTCTAAATTGACATGACCGATAGCCGAACAGCGCCGGAAGGCGACCAATGATCTTAGTTGAAAAACTCTGCAAGACCATTGAGAACCCGCCGAGCAAAGTTGAGATTCTGCGGGGTATTTCGTTTGAAGTGCCTAGCGGCCAGTTTCTGGCAATCATGGGCGCATCGGGCAGCGGCAAGAGCACGCTACTTGGTTTGTTGGCCGGGCTGGATACGGTGACGTCGGGCAGAATCGTTCTTGACGGAACGGACATTACCCATTTGGCTGAAGACGCCATGGCAAGGGTTAGGGGACGCAAGATAGGGTTTGTTTTCCAGAATTACCAGCTTGTGCCGACGTTAACCGCCGAAGAAAATATTTTGTTGCCCGCCGAATTGAGTGGGATGAATGGAAGGTCGAGGCAACGCGCCCAAGAATTATTGGAGCGCGTGGGATTGACCAACCGGGCGCATCATTATCCGGTACAACTCTCAGGAGGAGAACAGCAGCGCGTAGCGCTAGCGCGTGCATTTATTACTCAGCCTCCTATTCTCATGGCCGATGAGCCCACCGGCAACCTTGATTCAACGAATGGGCAACACGTTCTGGATCTTTTGGTGAGATTGAACCGCGAAGAGAAAGCTACGCTTGTGCTGGTGACTCATGACCGGGCGTTAGCGGAGCATGCCGACCGCATTCTAAGCCTGCGCGATGGCGAGGTTTTGAGCGATGAGCTAGCGGCGCGGGTGAATTCCTGAACATGTTTCTGGGCACCGCATCGAAGATAGCCTGGCGGGAGTTGCGAGCGGCGCCGGGCAAATTTCTGTTTGTCATTTTTGCGGTTGCCATCGGAGTAGCGGCGCTCAGTGGAGTAAAGGGCTTTGGCTATGCGTTCAAAGGCATGCTGCTGCACAATGCCAAGCAACTGATTGCAGCCGATCTGCAGGCGCAGGTTTGGCAACAACCTCCTGCCGAGGAGATCGCGAAAATGACGGCGTTGAGCCGGCGCTACGGTGCAATGACGCGCGTTACGGAGTTGGAGTCGATGGCCGCGTCGGCCAAAGATGGTATTCCGCAAATGATTTCGATCAAAGCCGTCGACCCGGCCCGCTTCCCCTTCTACGGTAACTTGAAACTGAATCCCGCCCAACCTCTAACAACCCTTTTGAAGGACGATGCTTCGGTTGTGGTGACTCCAGAACTCTTGATGCGCCTGCGGGTTGCTCCGGGCGATACGATTCGGTTGGGCGGGAAAGAATATCGAATTGCGGGCACGGTGGTAGCTGAGCCCGACCGGTTAGCGTCCGGGTTCCGGCCGGGGATGCGAGTTTTGATGAGCCGCGAAGGTCTCGAGCGAAGCGGCCTAATCCAATTTGGCAGCCGGGCGGCCGAGCGCTTTCTGTTGAAGCTGAAGCCGACTGCGAATTTGGATTCGGCCAAGAGCGAGATTAAAGCCGCGCTGCACCGAGTCTTCATCACAGATTATCGGGATGGAAGTCCGGTGGTCGGCAAAGCGATTGACTCCACAACTACGTTCTTGAGCTTGATCAGTTTGATTGCTCTGATTGTCGGTGCTCTTGGGGTCGCCATGGCGATGTACTCGCACTTACAGCAGCGCATGGATACTATCGCCGTCATGAAAGCAGTTGGCGCACGCGCACAGCAAATCATCCAAATCTACTTGTTGCAGACATTGTGGCTTGGGCTGGCGGGAGGGCTGATCGGGGTTGCCGTTGGCGCGGTTGTGCAGAAGTCTTTTCCCTGGCTGATTCAAAGAGTCTTCGCGTTGCTGCCCGACGTGCCGTGGGATTGGTCGTTCAGCTTGCAAGGCCTGAGTTTGGGCGTATTGGCCACGCTGCTCTTTACCTTGCCACCCCTGTTGGCGATTCGCAATGTGCGGCCGAGTCTGGTCTTGCGGCGAAACATGAGTGATGCCGCGCTGGAAAGCCGCCGTCATTGGAAAGAAAAAGTTCCGGGATGGATAGGCGGCCTTTGCATTCTAGCCGGATTCTGTTTGATCAGCATTTGGCTGAGCGAATCGTGGCGAATGGGCCTGTATTTTGTGGCGGGGCTAAGCGTAAGCATTCTTCTGCTTGCGGCTGTAGCAGCCCTGATGCTCTATGCTCTGCGCAAACTGGTCAAAGTATTTCACCGGGTTCTGCCTCCTGTCTTCCGGCACGGTTTTGCGAACCTTTACCGCCCGGGCAACCAGGCTCGTTCCGTGCTCGTAGCTCTGGGAATTGGCGTGATGTTTACTCTGGCCACTTATCTGCTGCAGCGCACGGTTCTGCGCCAAGTGAACGGCGAGGGACCGGGGCGGCAAGGTAACCTTTTTCTGCTGGATATTCGCGATACCTCACAAATTGCCGCGCTGCTCGACGGCCAACCGGGAGTAAACGGCAAGTTGCAGTTAGTCGGTTATGTCGTCGCTAAGTGCATTGAAAAAAACGGTGTAACAGTCGATAAACTTCCACTTAGTAACAATAGAAAAGATCAGCTGCAGACGGCAAGGCTTACTACCGCCCAGGAACTGCCCGAAGGGCTGAAGGTTTTGGAAGGACGCTGGTGGATGGCGGGAGAGAGCAGCCCACAACTGGCGGTTTCCGAAGACGATCTGCACGATTTTCAACTGCATCTGGGAGACAATGTGGAATTCCGGGTTGCCGGCCGGCCGTTGGAAATGAAAATTACCGCGGTATTCCGGCGCGAAGGACGAGCGCCGGTGCGCTACGACTTGGTGGTCCCGCAAGCTGCCCTCGCGAGTTTCCCGGTAGTTTACTACGGAGCAGTGCATGTCGAACCGCTCAAGATTCCGGCGGTTGAACGCGCCATTTTCGAAAAATTCCCCACAGTCACCGTTATGAATCTAGCCGATGTCCTGGCGCGCATCCAGGAGGCGGTGGATCAAGTGGCGCTGGTGATCAGATTTCTGGCTTTGTTCGCTATTCTAGCCGGAATCATTATTCTTTCGTCCAGCATCGCGGGAACACGCTACCGGCGCGTGCGCGAAGTGGCTATACTGAAGACCCTAGGTGCAACGAGAAGGCGCATTGGCGGTATTTTTTCAATCGAGTTCTCGATTCTGGGCGCCATTGCCGGGTTTGTCGGCGGAATACTGGCTAATCTATTCACGCGTTTGTTGTGCGACAAATTCCTCGACACAAAGTTCGACTTCGACTGGCTGTCCTTGGTGGTTGTCATGATTGGAACCGCTGTGCTTGCCAATTTAGCCGGGTGGCTGGCCAGCGCGCGCATCCTGAGCCAGCGGCCGCTCGAAGTCCTTCGTAGCGAGTAGGCTAACAGCCCGTTCTCGGCCTGCAAATACATGAAATCCTGCGACACTTGCAAACGTGTTTGGCATCTCCATTTTTCCAGTCACAACAAGTTTTGAAAATACTTTTGAATAGTTTCTTCTCTTTTGTTACGAATAGCTTAATCGCTTTCGCCGCCTTGCTTGCATGCAATGGGGATCGGGCTCAATGGTAGTTTGGTCAGGTTCGCAGTCGCGCGAACCGATTCGGGCTCGTGCCATTTCGCGAACTGCCCCGAAACCTGAAACCAGAGGAGTTTTTTTCGTCCCAACCCCCTTATATTTAATAAGCGAAAAAAACACCCGAACTTGATACCATGCGGAGCAACATGAACAGGCGAAATTTCTTAGCGAATTGCTTAACGACAGGAGCGGCAATACCGGCGGCCATCATGCCGCCAACGACACAAGCGGAGAGCAAACAAAAAGTGAAACTCGGGATTGATTTATTCAGCCTGCGGGCCGAGAAATGGACGCCTTTTGAGGCGCTCGATTACTGCGCCGCGCGCCAGGTACAGGTGGTGCATTTCTCGGAAATCCGTTTTATCGGCAGCCTTGCGCCCGATCATCTGCGCCAGGTGCGCGACCACGCGGCGCAACTCGGCCTCGAACTCGAAATCGGCATGCGTTCCATCTGCCCCACGTCCACCATGTTCGATCCCAAAGAAGGCACTGCCGAAGAACAACTGAACCGCATGATCGATTCGGCGGACATTGTCGGCTCCCACATCGTGCGCGCGGTCTTGGGCAGCGCCGAAGACCGTGTCAAGCCCGGCCCGATTGAAGCCCGCATTGCCGACACCGCACGCGTCCTGAAAAACGTGCGCTTGCATGCTGTCGATAAGAACATCAAAATCGCTATTGAAAATCACGCCGGAGACATGCAGGCCCGCGAGTTGAAAATGCTGGTGGAAGAAGCCGGCCCCGATTTTGTCGGCGTCTGTCTCGATTCAGGTAACCCGCTGTGGACCATCGAAGATCCGCACTTGACCCTCGAAACGCTGCATCCATACGTGCTCACCAGCCATGTCCGCGATAGCGCCGTTTGGCGCGTGCCGGAAGGCGCGGCCGTCACCTGGGTCGAGATGGGACGCGGCAATGTGGATATCGAAGGCTATGTGAAGAAATACGTCGCCCTTTGCCCCGGCAAGGCGTTGTCGCTCGAATCCATCATTTTCGGCCCGCGCGTTCTGCCCTTCAAAGAGCCCAAATTCTGGGACCCCTATCGCAAAACGCCCGCATGGGAGTTCGAACGTTTTCTCGAAATCGCCGACCGCGGCAAACCCTATCCGGACGAGCCATGGGAGAAAGGAGACGAAGCTAAACGCGAGCGCGACGCCCTCGACGCTAGCCTAAGCTATACCAAGAAAATATTCCAGACCAGCTAAGTCAACAATCCCTTGACGCGGGTTTCAAGAGTCTTCGTCATGCCGCTGCCGAGCAGTCTGTCCAGTAAGCCAAGATCGGCTTCGATTGTTAGATCGTGATCGGTCACTTCAATTGTTCCCTTAATCGGTGCGCTCATCATTCCCATCGTGGCATTGAAAGAAAAAACCAGCGTCGAGCCTTGCCACTCGCGCTTCTCGTTGGTAACCTGCACGGGTATCATCGGGTTGCCTTTGAATAAGTCGTCGAAGGAACGGTCCACCACCTTCATAATTTGTTCTTTGGGTTTGCTATGAGCGACCGTGATCCGCATACTTCTACGATACGTCAACGCGGCAGAGTTATGTTGCCGCTAACCGGGAGCACGAAATGTGCCATAGGGAACAGCGGAGTGAAATCTACCGCGGTAGCCGGCGGTAGCTTCGTCCAGTTGCTGTCTCCGAGCGTGAAGCTTGCTATGGGCGTGAATCCCCACAGGAGCGAATCCTGCCAAAAATATCCGTCCAAGATAACGGGGACTGACCCGTGGGCGGTCACCCGTGCTGACCTAAGCATTCGAGGACCGGACCAGCATTGAAAAGGCGCTGGATTGACAGACGCACGGCATATGCCGAGTGAGGACACAAGAAAGGGCTGCTCGGCATTTAACTTAGCAGTGTAGGTAGCTTTGTCGTTCAATACCCAAGTGTCGAGCAACGCATGAAAGCTGCCGCTCGGTGGGCGGCCGGTGAAATGCAGATAATACCCGCCTAAGTCTTTCTCAAGCGTAATGTGAACCGGCCCGCTGTCGGCAACTCCGTAAAGCACCGTATCGGGAGGAACATCGCGCACGGATAGCCGTATTTCGTATGCCGTCCCGCTACGCCATGTCATCATGCTTGGTCCTGCGAAACTGATCTCCGGAGTATCCGTCTTGGTGGGAACTCGCGGCGGTCCGAGTAAGAACGCTTGGCCGTGGAGCAAATGTGTCGTGAACAGCGTGACGGGCAGCAGTATGAAGACCGACGCCACCAGCGTCCATCGCGCGGCAAGGAATGCAGCGCAAACAAAGGGAAGGAGGATCAAGAAAAGCTCGTAATTTTCAGCCTGAACAGGCTCGTCGAAAAGCTGTCCCTCCAGAAATAAAGCTACTAAGAACAGTACGCAGAAAAGAGAAAACTGTGAAACGTTTCGGCTGCCGCAAGCAAACGCGAATGCAGGCACGATGATCACCGTTAATAATGGCAATTGACGCAAAACCAAATGCCCGAGATTGACCGGCAAATGGAGAGTATCGAGGATGAAACAGTCCGAAAGGAATAGAGGGAGATTAAGAAAAACCAAAATGAACAGAAACTTGGCAACAAGCAGGCTGCGGCGCGAGTAAGGGCGAGTTAACCAAAAAGAATTTTCGCCGGCCAGCGGCTCTTGGAGCACCAGCAGCGCCACCAGGAAAATCCAGGCAAACGGCAGCAGCAGAAAAGTAACCAGGAACTGAACAATCCGCGGCCGCTCACTGACAATTTCAACAGCGCGAACCTGGCTGATGGCCAGCGCCGTCTGAAGGCCAAGTACCACCAAAATGAAAGGCGCTAGATAGCGAACGTCTTTGCGGAAAATGCGCAGTATCTGGGTCATGGCCGCACGATGTAGCTGGACAAATCTCTGTTATGGACCTCGAAGGTGCGCTCAACGGTGGCCGCCCGTTCCACGCTGACAAATTGCACCGGCGTCTCAGGCGTCAGGACATGGGGCGACTTCTGGTTGACCGGATTCGGAATCAAAAGCTTCCAGGAAATAATGGGCGAAATGCCTGAAGTAAGTCCGCCTTCAAAGATGCCGCCGCCAAAGTGCATATCGTTCAGAGTGAAGATGGCGTTGCCGAAGGTCACAAACGCGCGGTAGTCGCGCAGGTCCCGCCGCGGACCGGACCAACATCTGAATCCGTCGGTCGGCCACGAGCTCAAGCAATAGATCGAAGCTGCCGGCGAAAAAACTTCTTTGCTTCCCAGCCGGATCGTCTGTGAATTGCTCACCCGGAAAGTATGTAGATCGATTCTGGTGCTCGCTTCCGTTATCTCGTTTGGGGCCTTTTCAAGATCGAAGCGCAGCCAGTAACCGGTCAGGTCTTTGTAGAGGCTAACCTGACGCCGCTGAAAGATTCCGTAGCCTTCCAGATAGGTCTCGGCTGGGAGACCTCGGATCTGAACGGGCAAGATCAAGTGAACGAATCCATCCGGCGAAACCGCATCGGGATGCCGGCCTGACTCGAGATCTGGCAAAATCCGCAGCCCCGGCAACTGCTTTTCAAACGCGCGCCTCTCAGGCTGTGTCTTACTCAAGAAACTCCAGCTAAGACTTGCAAAGAAGGTCAATGGAATCAGCCACAGGATCGCAGCCAGGAAGAGAAGCCGGGACAAGGTCGTCGTCCGCCGGGCGAATTGCAAGGTGATGATGCCCAAAGTAAGCACCGGCAGAAGCAAGAAAAGCCAGTCGGGGCTGAAGCGCGCCATATCAAGCGATACAACTTCGCCGCCGTGCGGTGACCGCCATAGAAGTGCGGGCAGCAGGGCAACGATAACGAAGCCGAAAGCCGCGATAACTAAGCCCAATCCAAACTGCCCCAGCCCATTGCTCACGGCAGCTAGACAAAAAGCCGGCAAGAAGAGCATCACGGTGAACGGAATCTGGCGCAGCCAAAGATCGATCGGAACAACCGGAAGATGGAGAGAAATGAGAATGACGCAGTCTGAAATAAACAAAACGAGGTTCACAAATAGAAACACGAACAACAGTTTCGTTGCGAGGAGCTTATACCAGGAAATCGGGCGAGTGAGCCAGTATTGGCGGGTACCGGGTAGCTTCTCCTGCAGCACAACCGCCGCGATGAGAAAGATCCAGGTGAATGGCAGAATGACGTTTAACAAGCTGCTCGATTCGGAGGATGGATTCACCGAATACAACTGCCACTCCGAAACAGCGAACGTCGCCTGCAACGCGATCATTAAAGCTAGAGGTGCTGCCAGCCGCCGGGCATCTTTGCGTAAGATGTGGAGAATCTCGCTCATCTTTAAGCCGCCTTGCGCGCAGACTTGGCCAGCGCCACAAAAATATCGCGTAGCGGCATCGCCTTAATGCTCACGTTCTGTGCCGTTGGAAACAGTGCCCGGATCTGTTGGCCGCTCTGCTCGTCGTCGAAGCGAGTTTCTACAAGTCGCACCATGGAAGGCGAAACTTCCACTCGCAGCCAACTCGGCGGCCAGTTCACTTGCGGGGCGGGTTCGCTTAGCGTGATTTCGATCTCGCGGAAGCGCGCCGTCAGCGTCGACGCTTCCTCGGAAAATTGCAGCGTTCCATTATCCAGATAACCGATATGACTCGAAAAACTTTCGATCTCCGCAAGATCGTGCGAGGAAATGAAGACAGTCGCGCCGGAAGCACTTTCAAGCAGCCCTTCGATAAACTCGTCGCGCACCAGCGGATCAAGCCCACTGAAAGGCTCGTCCAAGATGATGAGCTTCGGCCGGTAAGCCAGCGATGAAACCAGCGCCGCTTTCATTTTCATCCCCCGCGAAAGCTGGCTCAGTTTGCGGTCTAACGGCAGGTTGAAGTGCTTCAGCATTTCTGCCCCACGCGAGTCGTCCCACGTCGGATAGAAAGGTTTGAGGTAGCTCAAAAAGTAGCCGACCGTCATCCATTCCGGCAGTTCCTGATTTTCGGAGACATAGCCCAGCTGCGCGAACTCCACGGGCGAAAGCCGTCGCGAATCCACACCCAGAATCGAAGCGGTTCCCGAGTTTGGATGAAGAATGTTGACCAAAGTTTTTATCAGCGTCGTTTTGCCGGCGCCATTCGGCCCGATCAGCGCATAAATGGAACCTTCGGGCACGGCCAGGTCCAGCCGATCGAGCGCAAGCAGGCTGCGGAATTTTTTCGTGAGCTGGCTGCATTGAATCAGTGATTCGGTCAAGTTAGTCTCCTGTGTGGCTTTTCTCGCCGAGCCTTTTCTCGCCCGACAGGCGCTGCCAGTGCTGGGCGACGGCGTCTTGCACGTCGTTGAGTGGCAAGCCCAATTTTTTTGCTTCTACGACGAGTTGTTCCAGTTCGCCCTCGAGGAGCCTCGACCGATCTGCCGCTGTCGACGGGCCGGGCGGCGCTACCACGGTGCCGGTGCCAACGCGAACTTCCAGCAGACCTTCGGCCACGAGTTGAGTCACCACTTTGTGCGCTGTGTTGGGGTTGATTTTGAGATCTTTGCTCAAAACGCGAACGGAAGGAAAAGGTTCGCCCGCCCTCATTTGCCCCGAGATGATGGCGCGCTTAACGGCATAAACCACCTGCTCGTAAAGCGAAATGCCAGGCCGAAATGTGATCCGAAAAGGGATCATGGCTGTACTAATATGCATAGTACAGCAAACGATGTGGGATAATTAAGAAGATTATGTCTTTTGCGTCCGGGCTCGCCGCCAGCGTCGCCGATTCACCCTATCAATTCAAGCAATCGGACCCCTATTCCAGCCACTCCGTGATTCTCCGGTTGGCGGGAAACGGTGAGGGCCGCCGTTTGCTCGACGTGGGTGCTGCGCATGGATATTTGGCTGCAGCGCTGGGCAAGCAAGGATATCAGGTGACCGGGATTGAGGCGGATCGCGTCCTCGGAGAAGAGGCCAGCAAGCATTGCGACCAGTTCCTCTTGCTCGATCTGGACGGATCGCTTCCCGACTTCCCGCAGCTGTTCGATGTGATAGTATTCGGCGATGTGCTGGAGCATCTCAAGAATCCGGAGGCGGTTCTCCGCCAGCTCGCCAAGAGCCTGAAGCCGGATGGAGCCGTTATCATTTCGCTCCCGAACATCGCCAACATTTACGTCCGCTTGAGTCTGCTGCTCGGCCGCTTCGATTATCAGGATCGCGGCATTTTAGACCGTACGCATCTGCATTTTTTTACGCGCAAAACTTTTCGCCAGTTCTTGCTCGCCGCGGGGCTAGAGGCGGAACAACTAACCGCTACTCCGATTCCCTTGCCGCTGGTTGTCCCGCAACGGCTGCAGGGGGCGCTTTTCGCCGCGGTACACGCGGCAAATGCCTGGTTGGCACTAACCTGGCAAACGTTATTCGGTTACCAATTCGTGGCGCTGGCCCGGAAAAAGAGGCTCTATGCATCCTAAAGTGATTGTCGTCATGCCGGCTTATAATGCCGCGCGGACGTTGCGAATGACATATGAAGGTCTGCCGAAAGACTGCATCGACTCCATCATTTTGGTGGACGATGGTTCGACGGACGATACCATCGCGATTGCGCGCCGCCTGAACCTGGAAGTATTTGTCCATACGCGGAATTTCGGCTATGGGGCAAATCAAAAAACTTGTTATCGAGAGGCTCTAAAAGCCGGCGCCGATATTGTGGCGATGGTGCATCCCGATTATCAATACGATCCCACGCTACTGCCGGAAATCATTCAGCCCATTATCGATGGCAAGGCCGATATCGTTTTGGGGTCGCGGCTTAAGAAAGGTTCGGCGCTTGAACAAGGCATGCCTTGGTGGAAGTATTTTTCCAATCGTTTCTTGACCGGACTTGAAAACGTTTGTTTTGGCTTGCAGCATTCGGAATATCACACCGGCTATCGCGCCTTTCACCGTTCAGCGCTTGAATCCGTGAACTTTGAAATGAATTCGGATGGCTTTGTTTTCGATCAGGAAATTATTGCACAGGCTGTGGCTTGCCAGCTGCGCCTCAGTGAGATCGCCGTTCCGGTTCGCTATTTTAAAGAAGCTTCCTCGGCCAGCTTTGTGCAAAGCTCAGTGTACGGATTACGTATCCTTTTGCTGCTGGCCAAATACCTGGTGCACAAGTCCGGGTTGCATCAAAGCCGGCAATTTGAGAGCTTGCGCCGGCGCTATACTTCGGCCCCCGAACAGAAGGCCAAAGCGCAGGGCGTCTGATTTAAGCTCTCGGAGAAGGAGCTTCGACCAACACCGGCTCTTCAACCAAGTTTTCGCCTAGATAAGCGTGGATAGCTTCAGCAGGCTTTCCATCAACCGTCAGCTTTCCCTTTTCGAGTAGAATAACCCGGTCGCATTGCTCTTCGATCTGCGATAGGCTGTGGCTCACTAAAATGATGGTCTTGCCGGATGCCCGAAAACGGCGCAAGCGATCCAAGCATTTTTCTTGGAATGTGAAATCGCCAACGGAAAGTATTTCGTCCACCACCAGGATGTCGGGGTCGACTTCCGTAGCCACCGAAAACGCGAGCCGCATGTACATGCCCGAAGAGTATTGCTTAACAGGCGCATCTATGAAGTCGCCGATGTCGGCAAATTCGATAATCTTTTCCTGGCGTTCGCGCATGACATCTTTGGAATAGCCCATCAACAAGCCGTTCAGCAGGATGTTTTCCCGCCCCGTAAGTTCGTGATGCATTCCCGCACCCAGTTCAATCAGCGGCGCCAGCGTGCCGCGCACTTCAACGGAACCGCTTGTTGGCCGGTAGACGCCGGCGATAATCTTCAGCAGCGTACTCTTGCCCGAGCCGTTGCGGCCAATCAGACCAACGATTTCACCTTTTGGCACCTCGAAGGAAACGCCGCTTACCGCTTCAAAATCGTGATAGCTGACACGCCTCCGCGTAAACTTGGCGAACAGTTCGCGCACCGTGTCCGGGCGCTCGTGAATGACCCTGAAGCGCTGCGTTACGTTTTGAACACGGATGGCGAGGGAATCGTCGTTCATAGCTTTGTTAAACGTAAAATACGAATTCATCCTGGTGTTTGCGGAAGATCCAAAACCCAAAGTAGAGGGCCGCGAACGCGCAAACAAAAGAAGCGATTACCGATTCCAGAGTCGGCAACAGCCCGTAATAAACTCCCAAACGAAAGCCGTTTAATACATAAATCACCGGGTTTAGCTTGAAGAAAATCCGGTATTTCGGCGGGAAGAAATCCAATGAATAGATGATGGGCGTCAAGTAAAACCAAACCTGCAGCACGATCTGCAGTATATGCGCGACGTCCCTGTAGTACACATTCGCCGTGGCGAAGAAGAAAGTGGCTCCCAGCGTGAGTATCGCCAGAGCGAGGATCGGTACCGGCAGGTAAAGCCACGTCCAGTAAAAAGGATGCCGCATGACCAAGACAATCAGGATCAGTGGGATGAACGAGAGCATCAAGTTGATTAAATTTGAGACGACCGCTGCTACCGGGAACACCAGCTTTGCCACGCGCACTTTCTTGATCAAATCGGCATTTCCAACGATCGACTCCGCCGCATAGCCTAGCGATTGGGAAAAGAAAGTCCACGGTACTAACATGCTGAGCAGGAAAATTGCATAGTGGGGCTGCGCGCCAATCATTATTTTCGAGAACACAACCGTAAGCACCAGCATGAATAGAATGGGGTTCAATAAAGCCCACAGAAACCCCAGGATTGAGCGTTTGTAACGAACGGTGAGTTCCTTCACGGCCAACGCCCAAATCAACTCACGGTAACGAATAGTGTCGCGGAAAAGTTCGGTCATTAAGAAAATGGAGACTAAGCGGTACTTGCCGCCTGAGTAATCCTTATTGTAGCTAACTAGGAAAACCGGCCTTGCGGCTGATGGTCAGCCTCGCAGTCGATGCCGTGCGCGCTCCCCAGAGCAATTTATAAGGCTCGTTGCCGCTGAGGAAATTCCAAGCTCGATAACCCTGCTCAAACGCGTGGCGCAAAGCTTCGAACAACAGCAGACGCCCAAATCCCTGCGCTTCAAACTCAGCCTCGTGCCCTCCGGCAAAGGAATAAAGAGTGTTTCGATAGACGAAGGCCAGCATCACCGCGACAATTTTCCGATTCAAGCGCAGGCCAAAGATGCGCAGCATATCGGCGTCGTCAAAGGCTCTTGTTAAATCGACAAGAAAGGCCGGTGCGCCGTCTTTGGCATGAGAAAAAACGGCGGATCGTTCAATCTCCAACCGTATTACAGCGTTAACGAACTCCGGGTCGGCCTGTGTCACCACTTCAAGGCGCGGACGATCCGCTCCGCTCGGCTGATCGAGATACTTCAGGAAATTGCGGCGCAAAGAGAAGGCACGGCTTTCCCAATATTGCTGAAAGGTTCCTTGAATGGCGATCTCGAACCACTGGCCGTCGGGCAGAATTTTCAAATCGAATGGCTCGCCTAATTGCAAGCCCGCGAGCGGCGAATTAATTTCCACGTTTTGCCAATCGCAGGTTGACCAGGCAGTGTTGCCCAACAAGTGCCCACGAAGAAGGTTCATTACTTCAACACGATGGGCTGGAGCTATTGGCGGTTCCAGATAGCTTGCGATGCCGGATCCGACGAGTTTGAGCGCAGAGCCGTTTTCGGTGGGGTCGAGATAACACGGGACGATTGCTACCAACGAGTCCAGGCTGCGGAACAGCATGACATGCAGTCGGCCCATGCCGAAATGACGCCACCAGGTGATTTGCCATTCGGGGAGTTGGAAAGGTGTCACGCGCTCCAAGCGCCCGGCGAAGCGGCTCCATTCGCCCTCGATTGGTTCCAGTTGCGCCGGCTCGCGCACCACCTCCAGCGTCAAAGGAGTAACCAGCAAGCGCCGTTCCGGCTTCATTAGGGCTGAATATACAGTATCGGACGGCCGGATTCTGTTAAACTGAAATTTCCCACCCCGTTCGTTCCCATGATTTCTGTAAGCAATGTAAGCATGCGCTACGGCGCTAAAATTCTGTTTGAAGATGTGACTACCGCTTTTTTGCCTGAGCGGCGGTATGGTTTGACTGGTCCGAACGGCGCCGGCAAATCCACTTTCATGAAGCTTCTCTCCCGGGAATTGGAGCCGCAAAAAGGCACCGTGGTGCGGCCCAAGAAGCTCGGCATTCTCCGGCAAGACCAGTTCGCCTTTGATAAATTCCGCGTTGTCGATACGGTGATCATGGGTAACTTGCCTCTTTGGAAGGCCCTTGAAGAGCGCGAGGAGTTGTACGCTAAAGCCGAGCTGACGGATGAAGACGGCATGCGCTTAGGAGAGTTGGAAGGCGTGGTATCGGAAGAAGACGGCTACACCGCCGAATCCGATGCTGCGGTGCTGCTCGACGGCCTCGACATTTCCGAGCCTTTTCATAATCGCCTCATGGGCGAGCTACAGGGTGGGCAGAAAGTGCGGGTGCTTTTGGCGCAGGCCTTGTTCGGTCATCCTGAAGCGCTGCTGCTGGACGAGCCAACGAACTATCTTGATCTCGAATCCATCCACTGGCTGCAAAACTTTCTGACCCACTACAGCGGCACGCTGATTACGATTTCGCACGACCGCCACTTCCTAAACAGCGTAACCACGCATACGGCGGATATCGATTATCAAACCATCATCACGTATACCGGCGGCTATGACGACATGGTCTTGCAGAAGACGCAGGTTCGCTCGCGGATTGAATCCGAGAATGCCCAGCGTGAGAAGAAAATCGCGCAGTTGAATGAATTCATCGCCCGCTTCTCCGCCGGCACGCGCGCGAGTCAAGTGACTTCGCGCAAGAAGGAAGTGGAGCGGCTGCAAACTACTGAATTGGCGCGCTCCAACATCGCGCGGCCTTATATCCGCTTCGATATGAAGCGCCCCTCGGGACGTAACGCGCTGGACTTCAAAGGTGTCACCAAGGGCTATCCCGGCATGAAGGTGATCGAGAATTTCAGCGCGTCGGTGCAGCGTGGGGAAAAAATCGCGCTCATGGGTCGCAACGGCGCCGGTAAGACAACGCTGCTCAAGGCGCTGCTCGCCAATGCGCCAGGTGTTGACGACAAGGACGTCGGAATTGATTCAGGGACCGTGACGTGGGGCCATGAAGCGCAGATTGGCTACTTCGCGCAGGATCACCGCGAGGCGATCGACAGTGGAACTACCATTGCGGAATGGCTGCATAATTTCGATCCCCAGGCCTCTCGCGAGGAGATTCGCGGCTTGTTGGGGCAGATGCTGTTTACTGGCGAAGAAGGCATGAAGAAGACCGATGCACTATCGGGCGGCGAAGCGGCGCGCATGATGTTTTGCAAACTGATGCTGCAGAAACCCAATATTCTGGTTTTCGACGAACCCACCAATCACCTGGATCTTGAGGCTATCAACGCTCTGAATATTGCACTGCAGAAATTCGAAGGCACCGTATTGTTGGTGACGCACGACGAGGACTTGGTGGATGAAGTCGCTACCCGTGTGTGGTATTTCGACGCCGGCAAGGTGCAGGACTTTGCAGGCGCCTACGCGGAATTTTCGAGCACGGTCGCGCGCTAGTTCCGTAGCGCAACGAAACAAGTTGTGCGGAACTGTTCGAGCGATTCTTCATAGCGCTTGATCTTATCCAACTTGCCGAAGCCGGTAACGCGCGCCAATTTCATTTCATATGCCGTGAAGAAATCGAAGAAATCACGAACGAATGTGCGCGAATCTATATTGCAGCCGCCGAATTCGAAACTGACCATATCAATCGCCGCGCGCTCGAACATTTGAACCGCGCCACGGAGAATTTGCAGTTCGTGCCCTTCGGCATCGAGCTTCAGCAAATCGATATGGAACACCCTGTTGAACTCGCAATAGCGATCCAAGGTTTCCACTTGCACCTGTTCACTGCCGGTGAAAGCAATGCCGTGATGAGCAATCTTGCGCGCGTATAGCGAACTGAGTTCAGAGCCGGCAACGTCGTAGTACAACACTTGTTGAGTGGGCTCGCTGCCGAGCGCGAAGTTATTCAATGCGATTCCGTTTCGTTCGCCGAAGCGCCTGCGCAATTTTTCAAACCCCGCGGCGCTGGGTTCAAAAGCATGAATGAAAGTTTGACGGCCAGCCAGTTGGCTTAGGGCCAGTTGTGTATATTTCCCGCTATTTGCCCCAACGTCAAAGAGGATCAACGGCCCCGTAACGCGGCTTAGCCGCTGCAACGCCGCTTTATCGGCACGAACACGGCCAATTCCTTGCCCATACTGTGCGAGCTTTACGGCTTTCCCCAGAAACCATTGGGTCACGTTATTGTTGCCTATTCATTGAGACGCCACGGAGCGTTAACTGACCGCTTGGGCGCACGTGCCCTAGCGCGCGATTGTATTCCAAGGTGAGCAGGAACCCGTTGCTGTTAGGCGGTGCAATAAACTCCCATGCTTGCGGCGCGGCTAGCAGGTCGCCCGACACAATGCTGCTGTCTCCTTCAGTTGGGCGCAAATGCCAAGCGAGTCCGCTGCCTGCCGGAATGCCCTGTGCACTGGCTTTCCATTGCAGCTTGTAAGCGTAACCGGGTTCCACCGCAACATATTGGCGCAAGAGTTCGCAATGCTCGGGTTCATCACCCGATAGTCCGATATCGATAGATGGTTCGCCGGAGAATTGCCGGATATGGACGCCCTCGGATTCCGCGCCCGCCCAATCAAAACCGTGCTTATAGAAGGGCAAACGAAAATCGCCATTGGTAAGTGGGTGCTCGGCGTCGGGAACGCTTTGTTGAATCCAGCGCCCATCGAGCAAGGTGGTCCAGATCTGCAAGCCGGTGTGCAAATCGCCGCTGGCCAACACATGATCGAGCGACGAAGCGACTAAGTCATCGCGTCCCCAGGCGCGCGGGTCGTCGTCTCCCACAACGCGCACCAATCGTTGGACTATGGGTGGAATGGCGCTGAACTGCTTTGTGTTCGACAAGAACCAAACGTATTGAATCAGGGTGCTAGGCCGGTCTGGAATTGCCGCTGAAATGCGCCAGGCATCCTGGCTCATCAGCCACATCTGCGTAAAAACGCTATCGCCGGAATACGGCGTTATCTTTAGGGTTTCATTGGCCCAGCGGAAGAATTCGCTCAAATTCTGCCGCCGGAGGTAGTAGTTCGTGAGGGTCCACTTCGGCAGAAACATCTTGTTAACGGCGGCGGCCTTTAGAAAGTAGACTTCCGCGGCTTGGGGATTTGCCTCGGCAATTTCAGTATGCAAACCGAGTTGGATCAACGATTGATAATCGAACGGGTTAAGCTCGATGGCTCTTTTGAGCAGCGGAATTTGTTGAGCGGTATCCCACGCCGCCCAGCGGGCCACATACTGCGCATTGTATGGAACCAATCGAACGGCCGCGGGAATAGAAGTGGCGGTGTCCTGACTGAACAGATAAGACGCGCGCGCCAAGATGGCTGCATAGTAAGCTCCGGCAATCGCACCTGCAATCAGCAGGTACCGCAAGAAAAACGCCGCCGCCGATTGCATGTCACAAACCAGTGCCGGCGCGTGCCACTAAAACGGACGCCTGCGCTTCACAAGAACGGCCTTCGCCAACTGGTCCGACCTGCTCGGCGGTCTTGAACTTGACGCCCACGCAGTTGGCCGGCAGATTCATGACGCGTGCGACGTTATCACGAATGCTGGTGCGAAAGTCTTTCAGCTTGGGCCGCTCGAGAATGATGGTTGAATCCACGTTGGCGATGGCGTAGCCTTGCTCGGCGACTAGTTGAACAGCACGCTGCAGAAACTTTTCGCTGGCGGCATTTTTCCATTCCGGCGCGCTATCGGGAAAGTGCATGCCGATGTCGCCTAAGGCCAGAGCACCCAGCAAAGCATCGGTAATGGCGTGAAAAAGCACGTCGGCATCTGAGTGTCCGGCCAAACCGAACTCACTCGGAATCGTCACACCACCCAAAATCAAGAGACGGCCCGCTTCAATGCGATGCGAATCCCAACCTTGTCCAATGCGGAACTGCGTCACGGCGATTGCTCCATTCGACCTAGGAATCTTCGAGCGGCGAACCTTCTAGCGCCAGATAGAGCCGCGCCAAGTCCATATCCGTAGGCTTGGTGATTTTGATATTCCGGTCGCTGCCCATAACTACGGACACCTCCACCTCTTCCAGGCGCTCCACCAAAGACGCTTCATCCGTTCCCACAAAGAGGTCCTGGCGAGCCTTTTCGAAAGCCTGACGCAGTAGTTTCAGCCGGAACACCTGCGGCGTCTGCGTCAAAATCAGCCGCTCGCGAGGCAGGGTGGCGCGCACTTTGTTGCGATGCACTTGTTTAACGGTATCTACCGGCACAATCCCCACAATGGCAGCGCCGTTTTCATGCGCTTCCTGGATGACCTTCTCAATGACATCACGGCTGACGAACGGCCGGACGGCATCGTGCACGGCCACCAGATCCGTATCGTCTTTGATGGATGCCAGCGCGTTCCCTACCGACTGCTGACGCGATTCGCCGCCTTCCACCGGCCGCACCGACGCCCCCAGTCCCTGGCTCTTGAATAGGTCCTTGGCCCAGAGCATATCGTCGCCCCGTAAAGCCACGACAATTTCACTCACTAAAGGCGAACTGACGAACTTGCGGATGGTATGAATGAGAATTGGCGAGCCGTTCAGCAACATGAACTGCTTCCTGCTGATGCCCTCTTTTTCCGGCGCGCTGCGGCCCATGCGCGTGCCGAGTCCAGCAGCGGGAATGATAACGGAAACTTTCATTTAGCTCGAATTAACATCATAGAGGATAGCGGCAACAGCAATAACAATGGCTGAAACAAAAAAGACGACCGAAGCGCGCGAGACGATGCGGCGCCGAAGAGGGCTCGCGGCAGTCGCCAGATGGGAGAGGCAGCACGGGCCATTCACCGCAGCAGAGATGAAGGAAGCCCGCCGGAACGTGCGAGCGCAACTGAAAGCCGCGTCACTAATCCGCTCTGCGCGCTGAGCAGCTTTGTCTACGCTGGAGAAAGGACTTCCAATGCCTGAGACAACCACGACAAATCAATATGTCGAAATCCGTAACGGAGCCTACTACCTGGCTGGCACCCGCGTTTCACTCGCCAGCGTGATTTATTCGTTCAAGCAGGGCGCTTCGCCCGAAGTGATTTTGCAGGATTTCCCGGCCATCGGCTCGGTTTCGAAGGTTTGTGGCGCGATCGCATTCATCATCGAGAACCCGGCAATTGTCGATGCGTACCTGGCAGAGCAGGTTCGGCTTTGGAGCGAACTAGAAGTTCAACACCCGCTCCCACCTGACATGGCTGCGCGCTTTGAGTAGGGGCGGAAAACGTTGAAACGTCACCCTGTTTGAGGCTTCGCTTTCGAACGGACGCCGATTTCAAGAATCCGGGTGTCCATGCCATAGCTCAAACCGTACATAACTCCACCGCGCTCTTCAGCGAAGTTAGCGGATCTTTCGTCGGTATGAATTCATGCGCGAAGTAACCCTGAAAATTCAAATCGGCGATCGCTTGCGCCACCGTGCGCCACTGCAGTTCTTGCGTGTTGTCCAACTCATGACGCCCCGGCACGCCGCCCGTGTGAAAGTGCGCGATGTATTGAATGTTTTCGCGAATGGTGCGGATAATATCGCCTTCCATGATCTGCATGTGATAAATGTCGTAAAGCAACTTCACGCGCGGCGAATCTACGCCCTTAATCACATCCACTCCCCAGGCTGTGTGATCGCACATATAATCATGGTGATCAATCTTGCTGTTCAGCAGTTCCAGGCAAATTGTCACGCCGTTATCTTCCGCAATCTTCTTGACGCGCTTCAAACCGATGATGCAATTCTCTTTGCCCACATCGTCGGCCATGCCCTTGCGGTTGCCTGAAAACGTAATCACGTTCGGCACTTTGGCTGCCGCGGCGCGCGGGATGTTTTCGCGCATCTCTTTTTCCAGCTTGTCGTGAAGCTCTTTGCGGTTCCACGCGTTAGGAATATCGCCGGCGCCAGGTGTCATGGCGGGCACGAGGCCGTACTTCTGCACCACCGGCCATTCCTTATAATCGATCAAATCAATGCCGCTCAAGCCCATGTCCGCGCCGGCGCGCGCCAAATCGTCCAGGCTGGTTTTCTGGTAGCACCAGCGCGCTACCGATTGTTTCAACCGTCCCGCGTGGCCGGCTTCCTTGGCGAGGGCGGCGCTTGCCAAGGCGGCGCCCGCAGTGGTCTGCAATGCTGTTCTGCGTGTCATGTCGTGGTCATGATATCAACGCCTTCTCTAAATCGGTATCAGCCCGCGCCGTATTCCTTGCATCACCGCCTCGGTCCGCGAACCGGCTTCGAGTTTCCCCAATATCGACGCCACATGAAACTTCACCGTGTGCTCGCTTATATGTAAGCGCTCGGCGATTTCTTTGTTCGCCGAACCCAGCGCCATGTCGCGCAACACTTGCAACTCGCGCGGTGTCAGTTCTTCAATCAACGGGGCGGGAAACTGCGGCACGGTTGGCTGCGCGAATAATGCATCGGCCTGTTGTTGCGTCAGCACCACGAAGCCCTGCGCTGCCGCGCCAATGGCTGCCAGGACTTCAGCCGCCGTCGCGTTGGCCGGAAGCCGCGCGCGTACCGCCGAGCGATATTCCGATTGCTCAAAAACGTCGCCGGTCAGCACAACTGCCGGAATGTTGGCCAATTCGCCGAGGGGCAAACTGCGCCCGCTCAGCAGCACCACATCCGCGCTAGACGCTTCTTCAGGCTCCAAAATTTCAATGCGTTCGTCTTCGGCCAGCAGTGCAGAAAGCGCCTCCGGATACGCGTCCGACGACGCCAGGATAACTACACGAATCACGCCGCGCTCGCCCGCCTAACCGAAGTTAATTCCACCGTGACGCGCCGAATTCGCGCATCCCCGGCGCGATGAAATCCTAGCTGCAAGGTATCTCCGCTCGCCAACGCATTCGATAAATCAACCGCCGATTCCACCGGTTCGCCCTGCGCTTCAACCAGAATGTCTCCCGGCAGCAGTGACGCGCTTTCAGCCGCACCGCCAACAGCAAGTTCGAGCAGCAGCAGGGCGGGCCTCGGCTGGCGCCTTGGCGAGCGCAGCATCACTTGTCTTACCACCGCTCCCAAACTGCGCTGTGGTTTGGCCGACAGAAAGCGCTGCACCAGCGCCGCTGGAATCGCTAGCGCCATGCCGCCCGCGACCATAGTGTTCACGCCCACAATCTGACCTTGCACATCCGCCAGCGGGCCGCCGGAATTGCCAGGGGCTAGCCGCACGTCGGCTTGTATCCAACGCCGGCCACCCAAGCCGCGCAGCGCTCCCACGGCATGCACAAATCCGCTGGAGACCGCGCCCACAAACCCAAGTGGATTTCCGACCGCAATCACGGCCGCTCCCGGCTTCGGTTCGTTATTCGCCAGCGCCGCCGGCGGCGCATCCAATCCGTCGGCGCATAGCAAAGCCAAATCGCTATGCTCGTCTTTTCTCACCACGCGTGCCTTACGCGACGTGCCATCCCACGCTTCTACAACGACATCGCCGCCCACCGCCACGTGCGCATTGGTCACAATTTGCCCGTCGAGCATGACGATGCCCGAACCCGACCCGTGCACCTCTTCGCCTGCCGCGCGGACTTGCACGGTCGCGCGCCGTAAGAATTCCGCGATGCGGCCCGGTACTGGAAACGGCATGTTAGTTCCCCCGTCCCGGGCGCGCCCCGATTTCAATCTCGACAGTCGCTACTTCGCCCGCTCGAATCAAACTAAAGCTCACTGGTTTGCGAGGCAGCGTCCCGCGCAGCGCTCCCATCAGGGTTTCCACATGCGTCAAGCTTGTGCCGCCCGCCGCGATCAAGATATCGCCGAGTTGCAATCCCGCCTTGTCCGCGCTCGCTCCCGGTTCGATGCTTACGATCATGAGCCCCGTCTCACCCGCCAACGGAGACTTGCTTCGCAGATGCTCTGGGATGTTCACGGGTTGCAAGCCGACTCCCAGGTAGCCTTGCCGAATTCCTCCTTCAGTCAGCATTTCGTGCGCAATGCGCTGCAAGGTATCCATGGGAACGGCCAGTGCGGAGTGCCGCAGAATAGCGGCGGTCGCCATGCCGACAAAGCCGCCCGTAGCCGAAACCACCGCCGCACCCGCTTGCGATGGATAAAGGTTTACATCTAGCCGGACAAAGTGCTCCAATTCAGCGCCGCGCCAACTGTGCCGCGGTCCGCCGACCGCGCCGAGAATACCGGCGCTTGCCGAGAGGCCGGCGTCGAGCGTGCGTCCAACCACTACCGCCAACGCGCCGGCACGCAGCGCCTCATCGTCTTCTGTGCGGGGTACCGGCCACTGTGCGTCCGCGACCTGCAGAATCGCCACATCGAGCGCGGGATCACGCCCCAGAATACTCGCGTCCACCGCGCTGCCATCCGGCAAGTGCACCGGAATCTTGCCTTCCCGCTTCAATAGATGGTTGTTTACGGCAATCAAATCTTCGCGGAAGACTACCCCGCTCGTCACGCGGTAGGGTGCCGACTTGATGGCTGCGACATAAGCGCCTGCCTTTTCAACTAGTGTGCTGATGGCCGCTGAATAACTTTGTAAATCGAATTCCGCTGCTTCACTCATGCTCCCAGTTTGAATGGAAATGAGTGCTCACACATCAGCCGAATGGCTAGGCAGAGTTTTTTAGCCGATTCAAGCGATGGCGGCTTATTCAAGCCGCATTAATCGTGCTCGTTGCGCATTACTAAGAAACGGCGAGCTATGCACCGCGCTATCCAAAGCGGCGCTCAGATACTGGCCGCCACCCGCCAGCACGACTCCAATCACCCAGCCGGTAAATCCTACTAATGCGCCAAAGAAAATGATAGAAACCAGATAGACGTTATGTTGTGTTTGGTAACTGGCGAGACCAACCATCGACGGGTTGGGGCGCATCAGCGTCTCACTACCCATAACACCGAATAGAACGACCATAATGCCGGTGAGGATGCCCACAACCTGGCATGCCTGGCCGAGCCCACCGCATGTCCTTGCCAAGCGGTAGCCTTGCTGATATCGGGAAAGAGCTTTCGTGCTCTGGTCAACGGGAGCCGCAGCAGATGATGCCATACTGCACTGGTTTATATCACAGACATTCGGCAAGTGCAAGAGAAAAGTCAAATTAGGAGATAAGCTGCTATGCCGATTGTTTGCGGGCAGTAATATCTTCGATAACTGAGATCACATATTTCGGCTCTCCCGAAGGGTCTCGGGCAATGGCTGCCGTTAAGTTGACCCAAATCGTTTGGCCGCATTTATGGAAATAGCGCTTTTCGAAAGTGTAGGAAGTGATCTCGCCGCGTTTGAGCGCCTCGAATTGCCTCATGTTATCTTCTAGGTCGTCCGGATGCGTGATTTCTTGAAAGCGGCCGCTGAGCAAATCCTGTCTGCTGTAACCCGTGATCTTGCACAACTGCTCATTCACTCTCAACCAGCGGCCATCCAAGGCTACGTGCGCTAAGCCCACCGCCGCCAGTTCGAAGGTGCTCTCAAACTGTTCCTGGCGTTCCTTGGTTTGTTGCAGGAGGCGGGCGTTTTCCATGGCCGGCCAAAGCCTTTCAGCCGCTCCGCGCAGCAGATTTACCTCTCTTTCCTGCCAATGGCGCACGTTGTCGGCGGCCACGGTCAGGCTGGCCACCCATTCCTCCGCGCGGTGCAGCGGCACCGAAAGGAAGGCACGCGTGCCAAAAGGCCGGTATGCGCTGTCACAGCTTTTGATGGTGCGCGGGTCGGTCTCGACATCGGTTACCGAAACAAAGCGGTTGTTGGAAGCCGTGGCATCCAAGTCTTCGAATTGAGCCCGCGCATAAGTACCCAGAGCCGAGGGCCCAGCTTGATGGTAGTCGGCCAAAATATGGACTTGTTTGCGCGCGCGATCCGTTTCACTATAGACGCACCGCATTACGTCCAAATACCGTGCGATCTCGGCAGCGGCTAAATCCGCTAATTCAGTTTGGTCGGAAGTTTGCGAAAGCTTAGAGCTTAGGTTCAGGAGGAACTCGCGGTCCGCCTCGTTTTGCTTGGCCTCGCTGATGTCCCAAAGGACGCCCGCCAATCCGGCAGGCTGGTCAAGCTCGTCAAAAAACACTTTTCCCTGAGTGCGAACCCAGCAGTAACTGCCGTCGGTCCGGCGCAGCCGGCACTCGCACCGGTAGCTCGATCGATTCTCCAGAACCTTCACTAGGTCTTGCTCAATCTGCCGCAAGTCATCTGGATGGCATCTATGTCTGAACGCCTCAAAGGTCCCTTCGAACGATCCCGGCGTCATGCCAAGAAGGCCTTCAATGGTCTCCGACCACTCGGCAGCGCCGGTGCGGCTGTCCCAGCGCCAAATGCCCATCTGGCCCGCGCGTAGCGCCAAGTCCCGCTGCTCGCTGCTATACTCCAAAGCGGCCTCGGCTTGCTTTAAGGGCGTAATGTCATTGTGGATTTCAATCACCGATTGCGGGCGTCCGCTGCCGTCGCGATAGAGAACTGCATGGCTGGCGAGCCAAATCGAACCGCCCTCTTTTTTGCGTGCTTTAAGCTCTCCGGTCCATTCGCCGTCCCGCAAAAGCGCCGCGTCAATGGCCATTGCCGATTTGGGGAACTCAGTGCCCAGCAAGTCGTGAAGTTCCCTGCCTAACGCCTCTGCCTCCGTCCAACCAAATAAGTGCTGCGAACCCTTTGTCCAAATTAGAATGGCGCCATCGAAGTCTCGAACGATTGCTTGTGCCAGGTCGAGGGTTTTGAACAATTCGTCAAAATGCCTGCCGGCGGCGAGCGCTTCCGGCGGCGCGGTGTGGTTCTCGAAAGCGGAGTGCATGCGGTCCCAGTCCATCGACGGCAAAACAGGTATCCCTTCCGTTGAATGCGGAATCGAAAATGAGAATGTCGCACCTTCTCCCGGCTTCCCTTCGGCCCAGATCCGTCCGCCGCGGCGTTCGACAATCCGTTTGCAAATCGTGAGACCAATGCCTGTGCCGGCAAATTCCTTTCCATGCAGCCGCTGGAACACGCCAAAAATTTTTTCTGAATCTTTGGGATCGAAACCGATGCCATTGTCGCTAACGGAGATGACCCATTCACCGCCTGTTTGGCGCGCCGCGATATGAACGCGAGGAGGCGTGCCGGGCGTTCGGTATTTGAGAGAATTCCCGATCAGATTTTGAAACAGCTGATCGAATTGACCGGCGTCGGCGGCTACCGCAGGCAGCGGATCGTGAGTGATAACCGCTGCCGTCTCTTCAACTGAACTTCTCAATCCTTCAACCGCAATGGCTAAAACCTCTTCGAGTGATACATTCCGCTTGAAGTCTGTCTCACCGCCGGCAACTCTGGCGAATTCCAGTAAGTCGCGCAGCATTGTATTTAAGCGCGCACTGGCGTCAACGATATAACGGAGGAACTTTTCTCCGTGATCGTCGAACGCCGATTTGTACTTGAGAGCGAGCAGTTGCGAAAAACTGGTGACTGTCCTCAGCGGAGCTTGCAGATCGTGGCTCACGGCGTAGGCAAAATGCAGCAGGTCTTCATTAGCCCGCGCCAGTTGCTTGCCCCGGTTCTCAATGCTCACTTCCCCTTGTTTGCGCTTGGTAACGTCACGAATGATCGCCACCATGCCGCCCCCTGCTTCCGGGGCAAGAACGTTGACGGTCGACTCGACGACCACCCGCGTCCCGTCCTTCAAAATGTGGATGTACTCGCCTTTCCAACTGCCGCGCTCCAGCAAGTCGCTGATGGTGCGCTGCTCATCTTCCGGCGCCAGGAAAGCATACCGATGCATTTCGTGGAGCGGTTTGCCAACCACCTCGGAAAGGCGCACTCCATACATTCTCTCGGCTGCGGGGTTGCAATAACGAACCCGCAGGTCGGTATCGAGCGCAATCACGGCGTCGTGGGTCGTCTCCAGAATTGCCGCCTTAAATTTGAGTTGCTTATTGCTTTCCTTGAGCTCCCGCTCGATTTGCTGCCAGTCGCGAAGATCTCCGTTTTCGCCGTGGAAGGCTAAGCGCTCGGCAGACTTCCGGGCTGTGATATCCGTTGCCATGGCGAGTATTTCGTGCGGCTGACCGTTCTCGCCCTTGAGCAGCGACAGACAAAGACGGACAAAACATTCAGCGCCGGACTTGCAGCGCTGGCGCACCTCGATTTGAAGCCGGCCATCGCGCAGCAACGGTTGAAGGATGGTGGAACCCACGCACGCGCGTTCCTCCTCAAAACAAAGGAGCGCCAGGTGCCTTCCGAGCACCTCTTCGGCGCGGTAGCCGTATAACTTCTCAGCGGCCTGGTTCCAACTGGCGATCTTTCCTTCCGGGTCGGTGGCGAAAATCGGGTTGTGTTCGGCCTGTGCATCTACGAGCCTTTGCAGTTTGCTGAGGCGGCTTTCCAAGTCCGCTATCCGGAGATGCTCGTGAGCTAAACCGTCGGGCAAAGTCGGCATGGTTTTCGGAACGGCCATATCCTTGTCCTTTCCGCCCAGATAACAATCGGTTTCGACAAAGGTCGGGCTTTGCCCGCTTTCGCCGGCGGAAACGGCACCAATTGGCCTTCAGTTTTACAAATTCAGCCGATAGTTGCAAGTACCTGGCGGATCAGCAAAACTACGATCATTGCGCCGCCGCGCTGGCCGCGCCCGCGCGCGATTCCACCGGTTGCGTCCGCTCGTCGAACCGCCCGAAGATCATCTTGCCGGCGGTTGTCTGCAAAACGCTGGTCACGATAATGTCGATCGTCTTTGAAATCATCCGGCGGGCATTGTCCACTACCACCATCGTGCCGTCGTCGAGATAGGCGACGCCCTGGTTGTGTTCCTTCCCTTCTTTGAGGATGAACACCCGCATCACCTCACCTGGCAACACGACCGGCTTGAGCGAATTGGCCAGCTCGTTGATATTCATGACCGTTAAGCCTTGCACCTGCGCCAGCTTGTTGAGATTGAAATCGTTGGTGACGATTTTGGCATGCAGCATTTTGGCCAGCTCGATCAGCTTCAGGTCGACTTCGCGGGTTTCGGGGAAATCCTCCGACATCACTTCCAGGCGGATGCGCGGCTGCTTCTGCAGCAACTGCACCACGTCGAGTCCGCGGCGGCCGCGATTGCGTTTAGCTGAATCGGAAGAATCGGCCACCAGCTGCAGCTCATGAAGCACAAAGCGCGGCACGATGACGCGGCCTTCCAGGAAGCCGGATTCGGCAATATCCACAATCCGGCCGTCGATGAGCACGCTGGTATCAAGGAGTTTGGCGGTGCTGTTCGAGTCCGCTAGCTTGCTCGAAGCATGCAAACCGAACGGCAAGGCTTCGGCGTGAGCGAGCGCCACGGTTAGTCCTACATAGCCAGTCAATAACGGAATCACTAACCGCAGAAACTGCCCAGGAGACGCCTGCCAAATTCCGGCCTGCACGCCAACATAGGCGATCAGCAGCCCCAGACATAATCCTGCTACCGCACCGGCAAAACCAACCACTAGTGCTTGAGGCGGAGCCGAGCGCAAACGGGCTGCCAACAAAACGGCCAACATGGCGACGACTGCCCCTAGCAAAGCTGAAATCGCCGCCGGCAGCTCAAACGGCTGCAGGATTGCCCCAATGAAAGCCATCAAAGAGACGAAAGCGATGCGTAGAGATAAAACTTCATATTTAAAGCGATTCACAAGGTATTTCCCTGAAAATCAGGACGCGAATAATATTTGCAAAACGTGCGTTTAGCCATAAATGCTATGCTGTCCGGCAATTCAGCGAATTATAGCATCATTAAAATCCACGCAAGCTGAAGGGGTCGGATTAAAAAAACCTCCCGCCTGGAAGACCCGAGCTTCAGGGTCTGCGGCGAAAGGGACTAGCCGGAAAAAGCTTCAGCGGAAGAAAGCGCAAGCTAAAGAGCTTTGGCGAGTTCCTCGGCGAAGGCGCTTTGGCGGGCAGGTGAATGGTTTGTGCGGCGGGGGTTGGCGCTCTTGCGCACCACCGGATTCGCGGTGGCCGCGCCAGTCGGTGGCGCAGTCTGACTGGCCGGTCCTGCCGCAGCAATGGGCCGCTTGGGACGATCTTGCGATGGTGCGGCGACCTTCACCGCAACCTTGCCTCCCGCTTTGGGCGGTTGGGCTGGATTAGCACGCAGAAGACGATCTTCCAATGGCGCACGGTCAAACCGCCGGATAATGGAATTCATCTCCTCTTGATTTGGAGATTCAATGAAAGCGAAGCCCTTGGACTCTTGAGTCTCGGGGTTGCGAATAACCTTGATTGCGTCAGCAACCAAGTTTTCGGACGCCAGCCACGACTTAATATCGTCGGCTGTCACCCAAACAGGGAGATTTCCGAGGAAAACGGTAAAGCTCATGAAATAGTTGTTTTATGCTCCGTGAAGGGAAGTACGAGGTGCACCTTGCAAACGTTCAGTGCGCAGGCTATTAGAATACTAGCACAGGCTTAGCCATTACCGCAAACATTTAATCGCTCTGGACTCGTTGGTTTTCAAAGGAATCGCAACTTTCTCAAGCACCGTGCCAAAGTTTACGCCTTCGCCCATCTCGCCCGCCCGATTAGCTGCTTTCGACGTTCTGCTTGCTGTCGAAGGAGGCTCTTATGCTTCTGACGATCTGCGTTTGCGCTCGGTTACCCTGTCGCCGCGCGACGCTGGTCTGGCGGGGCAGATCGTTTTTGGCTGCCTGCGTTTTCAGAATCAGTTGGACTTTTTGATTGCACGCTATTCCGGCCGTAAAGCGCCGGAGTTAGACGCGGAACTCCGCATCGCGTTGCGGGCCGCCATCTTTCAGATGCGCTATTTGGAACGGGTACCGGCGCATGCGGCAGTGCACAACTCCGTGGAATTTGTAAAGAAGCGTCAGCGCGCTGCCACTGGCTTAGCGAATGCGGTTCTGCGAAAAGTCAATCGCGACGCGGTTTCGTGGCCTGACCGTCCCACTGCCGAATCTTGTCCAGAATGGCTGATGCGGCGCTGGCAATATTCCTTTGGCGAAGAAACGGCGACCGGCATTGCCCACGCTGCGTTGCAGGAGCCCCAGCACTACGTAAGGATTCCGGAAGGAGCGGCGGCGCCAGACGGACTGAAACTTGAGGCAACCGCGCTGGCGTGCTGCTACCGCGTGCTTGGGGGCGCGGTGCCCGCGCTGCGCTTTCAGGATATCGGTTCGCAATCGATTGTGCCGCTGCTCGGGCTTGCTCCCGGTCAAAGTTATCTCGATCTCTGTGCCGCTCCCGGCAACAAAACGATGCAGGCTCTCGAAACCACACTGGGCCGTGTGGTGCTTTGTGATCTTAGCTTTGAGCGCTTGCGAGATGTCCCTCCGGTCGCCGACCGTGTTGTGCTGGACGCTATCGAGGCTTTGCCGTTCGCTGTGAAGTTTGATCGCATTCTGGTGGATGCTCCTTGCACGGGCACGGGCACGCTGGCCGGCAATCCCGAAATCAAATGGCGCATTAAGCCGGGCGATTTTTCGCGTTTCCACTCCAGGCAAACGGCGATCTTATCGAATGCCTTACGGGTGCTGGCTCCAAAAGGCCTCCTTGTTTATGCCACCTGTTCGCTTGAGCACGAGGAGAATGAAGATGTTGTGAAATCGGTTCTGGCGGAGTTCCCCAACGTTCATTGCGAAAAAGAGATTTACCGCATTCCGGGACGGGATGAAGGCGACGGTTTCTACGCCGCCGTCATCTCGCGAAGCTCAGATCCGCAGGAAGACTTTTCGGCGGTACATCCACAGCAGCATCAGCCAATAGATCAACAGCATGGTTGCGCCGAATAGCAGCGGTTCGAGACCGCCACCCAGAATGGCAAATGGTCTCTCGCCCAGGTTGATGCGCAGGGAACTCTCGACGAAGTTCTCACAAAGATGCGCGATGAGATACGCAGCGATGGAATTCATGCCGACAACCAGCAGAGGAAACGCCCAGCGCCGGTAGCCTTTCATCTCAATCACCCAGCTGAACGCGCTCAGGAAAAGAAAGCAAATGCCGCCGCTGAACAATGTCCAGGCGGGTGTCCAGATGCGCTTGACGATCGGGCAAATTCCGGTGAAGTGCAGCAACAAACCGGCGGCGATCAGCAGCGCGCCGGTGGTCAAGAAGCGTTTCAGAGGAATAGACGGGGCCGATGCGCGCAGCCAGCGGCCGGCGATCAAACCCAGAATCATGGTGCCGAGGGTGGGAATGAAACTCAGCGTCAGATAGCCGCCGTCGTTGTCAACCCAGGGCTTTTCGCGCGGAAACAGATTGAGGAACCATTGGTCGAACGCGGTGCCCAGATTGCTGTTCTTATTCCAATGCGAAGCGAAACCGCTGAAATTATGCGCCCAATTCGGCGGTACATCCACCGCCGCCCAATTGAAATTCGGGCCAGGCGCCGGATACAAAGCCCACGCCAGCCAGTAACCGAAGAGCAGCGCGCCCAACGCGCTCCATTGCCATTTGGCCGAACGGAATCCCAGCAAGAACAAAATCGGATAGCCCAAGCCGATTTGGCTCAAGGTATCTTCAAACGTGTAATTCGTCTGCGTGTGGCTCATCGAACGCAAAAAAACTCCCAGGGCCACCAGCAAGAGAGAACGCCACAGAGCATGGCCGAAAAGTTTGTCGAAAGTGGTGCCTTTCTTCAGGCGGCTGGCGATCGAATACGGCAGCGCAACGCCCACCAGGAACGAAAACGACGGTTGGATCATATCGTGCAGGGAACAGCCGGCCCATTCGACGTGGCTCTGGTTATAGCCCAGGAACGCCCAGAACCAATTGCCGGGAAAGGCGTGCGCCACTTTGGACAGTTGCAGCACTTCGCCCATCATGAGCAGCATGACAAAGCCGCGATAGGCATCTACCGCGATGTTGCGCTGAACCAAAGGCTTCGATTCGTTGACTTTTTCAATTACCGGTGATTCCAGCGCTTCGGCCGGCACATTCGTCATGGCAGATCCTTATTGTTTATTGAATTGTGGAGTTTAGTGGATTATACGCGATTGGGTGCTGCTTTAGTGATGAACTTTGGCAAAGAGCACACTTCGAGCTTGGACCGTATCCAGGCTACTCCCAAAGCGGCTTAACAAACCGCCGAGCGGCTGCTGCGCAGCCATGTGGCAGGCGGAAACGCCTGCCCCATCCTGGTAACCTGCCTTAAGTAAGCAGATATTTACGCGGCGGCAGCGGCGGAAGCCGTCTTGCCGGGGTCCTTTTGCAGAATGTTCTCCTTCTGAGTGGGGGTTAGGGCGGCCAAGTGGGCTTCGAAAACGGCCTTTGAAAATTCAAAGCCAATTCCGGGGTAAGAGAACGGTTGGCCGGTTTGTTCGGCAACGACATGGGCAGTAGCAGCGCGTTCGAGAGCGGCGGCTTCGTTGGCCTTGCGTTCCTTTTGGAGTTTGTGGAGTTCGGCCATTTCCCGTTCGCGGCGGCGGGACAGGCGGGATTCCTGCAGGTTGAGATTGCGGAATTGCTTTTCGTAGCGGAGGGTGACTTCGAGATCGAGCACGTTGGTGGTGATTTCGGTGCCTTTAAATTCGGGAGTGCCGAGCAGTTCGCGGCGGCCTTTGGATTTGAGGGCCATGAGAAGGCCGGGGAGCTGTTCGAGACGCCAGTGCAGATCGACGACGGATTGGACGAGGGCGGTTTCTTGCGGGCCGACGGGTTGCAGATCCTGGATGAAATCGGCGGCCAGTTTGCGATAGAGGGGCGCGTCTTCTTCTTCGATCCAGACGGTGCGGCCAGTGAGCCCGGTTTTGAGGGCATTCATGCGAATGGCGGCTTTGCCTGCGTCAGTACGTGGTCCGGTACTGTTTTGAGCGTTCTCGCGATTGGCAGCGAGTTGGGCTTCGGACACGGCGGATGTGGATGACATTTGAAACACCTTCCTTTTTTTCGAACGTAAAAGAAAAAGCCCACCGGAGTTGGAAAACTCGGTGGACCTGACCAAACCATAGCAAACGGAGGACTGAAAACGAACTATGCAGTACTAAAGTCATTAAGAAAAGCGCCGTTAAAGGATTGAGGGTAATAGCTTTAAAATTTCAGAAATAATTTATAGACTTCTGTGACTCAAACTTTAGTTTGGTTAAAAAGCCGAAGGGTTGGGGCAGCGATGGGGCGCAAATTCACCCGGGAACGCGGTGGAAGGGGCGGCGAGGTTCGCTACCCGGAAATCTTGCGCGCGGCGGTGGCAAGCGGAGCCATGTCTCGACAAGATTGTCGAGACGGCAGACACTCGTGTCCGCGCCACGTGTCGCCGGAGAAATGTACAAAGTCCAGGCGCTGGCTTGTGGGACGATAAGTTAGGGCGCTCCACGCCGACTCATCCCAAACAATCGCCCTGAGCAACCGCGAGCGCCATACATAGCATCGTCGTGGTTGCTCAGCAGCCTGCGGCACGCAGACTTTGCGAACCTTTTAAAGCAGGTCACCCGCCAACTGGCGAGAAATAGAGCAGTATAGATGTCTCAGGCGGTCATCGCTGAAAAGCTGAATCGGGCTTCCGACCTTGATAAATGTGCGCAGGAGCCAATTCACATCATTGGCAAGATCCAACCGCATGGAATGCTGTTTGCGCTTTCCGAGCCGGATCTCATCGTGCGCCAAGTCAGCGCCAATGTGTCCGCGTTGCTCGGGACATCGCCGGAGGCTCTATTGGGGCGCAGTTTCGAAGCCGTGCTGGGCGGGCAGCAGTTCGAGATATTTCGATCCCGGACGCTGAGCCAAGAAGCGCTGGAGGAAAATCCGCTTCGCATTCAGCTGGCAGGCGGGGCACGTGAGATGCTATGCGAGGCGCACCGCCATGACGGCGTGCTGATCGTCGAGCTCGAGCTGCAGGAGGGAGCATACTCCTTTGAACCGCTCAGCCTGAACGCCCATATCCGGCTTCCGCTCGCGCGACTGGAGCTGGCCTCCGGCATTGCAGAGCTGGCGGCACTGGCGGCTAGCGAGATCCGCCGCCTGAGCGGCTTCGGCCGTGTCATGGTGTACCGCTTTGACGAGGAATGGAACGGCGAAGTGATCGCCGAGTCGGCGGCCCCATCAGCAGCCTCGTATCTCGGCTTACACTTCCCGGCCAGCGATATTCCAGCCCAAGCCCGGCAACTCTTTCTACAGAACCCTTTACGGGCCATTGCAGACGTGGATGCGAGCCCGGTGCCGATAGTTCCCGAAACCGGGCCGTTGACGGGACGGCCGCTGGATTTGACACTTTCGGTGTTACGCAGCCCCTCGCTGGTTCACCTGGAATACCTGCGCAATATGGGCGTGCGATCGTCTCTGACTGTTTCGATTGTCATCCGTCAGCAGCTCTGGGGACTGATCGCGTGTCATCACGCCGCGCCGCACCTGGTTGATTACTCCGCCCGCTCGGTGTGTGAATTGGTCGGGCAGATTCTCGGCTCACAGCTGGCATTGCGCACGGCCAATGTCGCTTTGCAGTTGCAGTTGGCATTCCGCAGGTTGATGGAGAACTATTTGGCGCAGATCGATGCGGCTAACTCACCTGTGTTCGCGGATTTTTTCCATAGCCATCGGTTGCTCGAGCTATTTAGCGCGGACGGATTGGTTTTGTCGCTAGACGGCGTGATATCGACTCACGGCCACGCCTTGCAACCGGTGGCTCTTCTTCCGGCGATTGACAGGCTGCGCAAACTGTCGTCAAAAGGCATAGCGAGTTCGAACATGCTGAGCGCTTTAGACCCCAGCGCCATTTCATACGCCAGTGAGATCAGCGGCGCCCTTTATATGGAACTCGGCAGGGAGACCGGTGATTACCTGCTGCTGCTGCGACGCGAACTTGTGGCGACAGTTACCTGGGCAGGCAACCCCGATAAGAGCGTTAACACGGATGCCCAAGGCAGGCTGCACCCGCGGGCTTCGTTTCAGGCGTGGCAGGAAAACGTGCACGGCCGCAGCCTGCCTTGGAGTGAACTGGAGATGGACGGGGCGCGCGCGCTCCGCCTGCAACTGCTGGAGCGCCGAGTCTCGTTAGAGTCGGAGTTGAGCAAGCAGCGTTTCCGCTTGCTGTCCGACGCTATTCCGCAACTGATATGGACGGCGAAACCGGACGGGAAAGTGGATTATTACAACCCGCGCTGGGTCAGCTACACCGGTCTCTCCCTTGGGCAGTCGGTGGAGTCGGATTGGGAGCAGGTAGTGCATCCGGAGGATCTCGCTAAGGCGCTTGAGCGCTGGAAAGCAAGCATCGTTAACGAAGGTGTTTACGAATTAGAATTACGTCTTAGGCGCGCATCCGACGGCGCGTACCGCTGGTACCTGGCACGCGCTGTTCCGCTGCGAAATCAAAAAGGCGAAGTCATCAGTTGGGTTGGCACGGCCACTGAAATAGACAGCCAAAAGCAGGTGCGTCAGGATCTCGAAAGGGAGGTGACGGAACGTACCGCGGAACTTAGCCGCTCGCGCGCACAATTGCAAAGCGTGCTCAGCGGCGCCACCAATGTGGCAATCATCGCCACGAACGTGGATGGAATCATTACGCAATTCAATAGCGGCGCCGAAAATTTGCTAGGCTACACAGCGGAAGAATTGGTGGGCAGACAGACGCCAGAAATCTTTCATCTGGCATCCGAGATAGCGGCGCGGGGATTGGAACTGACTGAGGAATTGGGCAAGCCGGTGGAGGGCTTCGACGTCTTTGTAGAGAAGCCGCAAAAGGGCGGCCATGAAGAACGCGAATGGACCTACGTCCGCAAAGACGGCAGCCATTTGACAATCAACGGCGTGGTAACGGCGCTAAAGGATCCGGCCGGAACCGTCAGCGGATTCATAGGCGTGGCTATGGACATAACGGCACGCAAGGCGGCTGAGAAGACGCTGCGCGATCAAGCCCAGATGCTCGACCTGGCAAATGACGCCATTTTAATTCGGGACAGCGAGTTCCGCCTAACTTACTGGAACCAGGGCGCGGAAAGTTTGTATGGCTGGAATAAAAACGAAGCTCTGGGGCAAGTCGCTCACGCCCTGCTGAAGACGCAGTTCCCTGAACCGCTTCCTGATATTCAGGAGCAGCTCCTGCTGGTAGGTCACTGGACGGGCGAATTGATGCAAACCCGGCGGGACGGCTCTTTGGTAATGGTGGCTAGCACGTTGACGCTGCAACGCGACGATGCCAGCGGGCTATCTTCGGTCCTAGCGATAAATCACGACATTACAGCGCGCAAGCAGGCGGACGATCAGTTAAAGATTGCCATGCGCCGGCTCAGCCTGTCGACCAACGCGCTAGAGGCTGGCGTTTGGGATTGGAACATTCGCACCAACGCTGTTGCCTGGGACGAGAGAATGTTTGAGATCTACGGTCTACCAGCTGACAAGGTGGCCAGTTACCAACTCTGGGCGAGCGCGCTGCTGCCGGAGGATTTGGCGGCGGCGGAAGCCAGCGTGCAAAGCACAGTGGCCACTAAGTCGCAGGGTTCCATGCAGTTCCGCATCCGCGTTCCGGACGGATCAGTGCGTTATATCCAGGCCGCTCACGGCACGATCCTGGACGATGCCGGTGAGGTAGTGAGCGTCATTGGGATCAATATCGATACCACCGATCGCAAATTCAACGAAGACCTGGAGCAACAGGTGGCCGACCGCACCGCCGAGTTAAAAGCCGCCAACCACGAACTGGAGCAGTTCGCCTACGTTGCGTCGCACGATCTGAAAGCGCCGCTGCGCGCCATCCACAACTCCGCGAAATGGCTGGAGGAAGACTTAGAGGAACATCTCACCGGCGAAACGAGGGAACATCTCGATGCGCTGCGCGCCCGCGTGAAGCGCATGGAAAAGCTGCTGGACGATTTGCTGGAATACGCACGCATCGGCCGGTCGGCCGATAGCCGCTATGACGAAAGCATAAGAGGCGATCTGTTAATGGCGGATGTGTTAGCGCTGCTTTCCGTGGAAGGCTTCACGGTGGAAGTAAGCCCGGGTTTTGCGAATATTGCCGTGCGCCGAATGCCGCTGCAGCAGATTCTAATGAATCTGATCGGTAACGGCATCAGACATCACGACAAGAAAACGGGCAAGATCGGCGTGACTGTGGAGGATGAAGGCGACTTCTATTCTTTCGCGGTGAAGGACGACGGTCCGGGCATCGCCGCGCAATTTCACGATCAGGTTTTCGAAATGTTCCGCACGCTGCGGCGCAGAGATGAAGTAGAGGGCAGCGGCATGGGCCTGGCGATGGTTCGCAAGCATATCGAGGTGGGCGGTGGAACGCTGCGGCTCGAATCTGCCCTAGGCGAGGGAAGCACTTTTCGTTTTACCTGGCCAAAAAAACCACAACTGAGAAAAGAGCGCGGATGAAAGACGCCGGGAAGCAGCGACGCCTGAGCGGCTTCGAGCGAGTGATGATTTACGGTTTTGGCGGCAGACTGAAGACTGCCCCACCGATGGCGGTTGACGTTACCGCTCCATGCCGTCGCGGCTTGGCTAGTGATTGTGGAAAGTGCAGGCGCCGAGACGAGTCTCGGCGCGGCAGACACGAGTGTCTGCGCCACAGAGGGGCGCGATGATGGTGGACTTTCTGCCCCACGGCTACTGCATGCGATGGGAGCCCGGCTTGGTGGGCACGCATGTAATTGCGGACGCATTGATTGCCGTGTCCTATTTTTGTATTCCCGGCTTGCTCTGGTTTGGCATCAAAAAACGCACGGATATCAAATTCAATTGGGTCTTCATCCCGTTTCTCTTGTTCATTCTGGCTTGCGGCGTCACGCATGTCATGGACATTGTTACGCTCTGGGCTCCACTTTACTGGCTGGCAGGGTTCTTCAAGGTGGTGACCGCCGTTGCGTCGATGGTTACGGTGGCTGCCATCTACCAATTGATGCCGCAGATTCGGCATGTCTTAACACCCCAGCAAATGCACGTCCGGGATGCCCAGCGATTGCAAACCGTGCTGGACGGCGCCACCAATGTTTCGGTCATTGCCACAAATACCGATGGGATGATCACGATCTTCAATTCCGGCGCTGAAAATTTGCTCGGTTACACTTCCGAAGAATTGGTGGGCAGGAACACACTAGGCATCTTTCATCTGGCATCCGAGATAGCGGCGCGTGGATTGGAGCTGACTCAGGAATTGGGTAAGCCGGTGCAGGGGTTCGACGTCTTTGTCGAGAAGGCGAAAAACGGCGGGCATGACGAGCGCGAATGGACCTACGTCCGAAAGGACGGCAGCCATTTCACGGTTAACCTGGTGGTAACGGCTTTAAAGGATCCGGACGGTGCTGTCGGAGGGTTCGTAGGCGTTGCGATGGACGTGTCGGCACGCAAGGCGGCGGAGGCCGCTTCGAAAATCAGCGATGCGCATTTCCGGCTGATTGCGGAGACGGTTGGGGACTACGCGCTCCTTATGCTTGACGCTGCCGGGCATGTGATCAGTTGGAACATAGGTGCGGAACGGATGAAAGGATACACGGCAGCCGAAGTCATAGGCCAGCATTTTTCGATCTTTTACGCACCCGAGGATATTGAGAAGGGGCATCCGGACGAAGAACTGCGTATTGCCGCCAAGCTGGGTCGTTATGCAGAAGAAGGCTGGCGGGTGCGTAAGAATGGCTCGCGCTATTTGGCCGACGTGGTGATTGCGGCCATTTATGACGAAGCCGGCAAAGCGTGCGGCTTCGCGAAAGTGGTACACGATATTACCGAACGAAAGCGCACCGAAGAGCGTTTTGAACTGGTGGTGGAAGCCTCACCCAGCGCCATGATCATGATTAAGGGCGATGGGCTGATCACGCTGGTGAACTCGCAGACCGAGAAGCTGTTTGGTTACGGCCGCCACGAGCTAGTGGGCCGGTCCATCGAGATGCTGCTGCCGGAGCGGTTCCGGGGGCACCATGGCGCGCTGGTGGACGGCTTCTTCGGCGCGCCGTCCGCGCGGGCGATGGCAGCCGGCCGCGAGCTGTACGGCGTGCGCAAGGACGGCAGCGAAGTACCGGTCGAAATAGGCTTGAATCCGATCAATGCCTCGAGCGGCAAATTCGTATTGGCCTCTATTATCGACATTACGGCGCGCAAGCAGACGGAGATCGCCTTGCGCGAGACTGAGATAAACTTTCGCACCATGGTGGAGGCCGTACCGCAGATGGTCTGGATCACGCGAGCGGACGGTTTTAACATTTATTTCAGTCAGAAATGGATGGATTATACTGGTCTAACCTTGGAGGAAAGCCTGGGCCATGGGTGGAACAAGCCGTTTCATCCAGAAGATCGACAGCGCGCCTGGGAAGCGTGGCAAGAGGCGACAAATAGGACCGATGGCAGCTACCGGATCGAATGTCGACTTCGCCGGGCAGATGGGGCCTATCGTTGGTTCCTGATTCTGGGCGTGCGCCAACTAAATTTAGATGGAACTACGCAGAAGTGGTTTGGGACTTGTACCGATATCACGCTGGCTAAGGTATCCGAAGCCGGGCTAAAAGCCGCTAACCACGAACTGGAGCAGTTTGCCTACGTTGCCTCGCACGATCTGAAAGCGCCGCTGCGCGCTATCCAGAAATCCGCGAAATGGCTGGAGGAAGACTTAGAGGAACATCTTACCGACGAAACGCGCGAACATCTCAAGGTGCTGCGCGGCCGCGTCAAGCGTATGGATAAGCTGCTGGACGATTTGCTGGCATACGCACGCATCGGGCGGTCGACGGATAGCCGTTATGAAGAAGGCATAAAAGGCGATGTGCTGATGGAAGATGTGTTAGCCCTGCTTCCTCTGGAAGGCTTCCTGGTAGAAGTAAGCGCGAGTTTTGCCAATATTGAGGTTTGCCGGATGCCCTTGCAGCATATTCTGATGAATCTGATCGGCAACGGCATCAAGCACCACCACCAGAAAACGGGCAAGATCGGCGTGACGGTGGAGGATGCCGGCGACTTCTATTCTTTCGCGGTGAAGGACGACGGTCCGGGCATCGCCGCGCAATTTCACGATCAGGTTTTCGAAATGTTCCGCACGCTGCGGCCTAGAGACCAAGTGGAAGGCAGCGGCATGGGCCTGGCGATGGTTCGCAAGCATATCGAGGTGGCCGGTGGAAGGCTGCGGCTCGAATCGGCGCGAGGTGAGGGAAGCACCTTTCGCTTTACTTGGCCAAAACGACATCAACTGAGAAAAGAGCTCGCATGAAAGACCCTATAACGGCTGAAAAAAGGCCACTCGATATTTTACTGATTGACGATGACGATATGGATGCGAGGGCGGTGGAGCGCGCCTTTCGCAAGGCCAAGATCGGCAACACGATTATACGGGCCATGGACGGGATGGAGGCGCTCGAGATGCTGAAAGGAGAGAACGGCAGAACGAAGCCGCCGTCTCCGTGCATCATGCTGGTTGATCTGAACATGCCCAGAATGAATGGCATCGAGTTTGTGCAAGCGCTGCGAGATGACCGGGAATTGCAGCGTTCCATCGTCTTCATACTCACCACCTCCAAGCGCGACGAAGACAAGATAGCCGCCTACGATTTAAATGTGGCGGGATATATTGCTAAAGCCACGGCGGAGGACGATATCCGGAATCTGGTCTCGCTGCTGGACTCCTACGGCCGCATTGTGGAGTTGCCCTAAAATGCTCGAAGCGGCAGGCTATACGACCGCAAAACCACTAAATGTCTTGATTGCGGACGATGACGATAACGACCGCAAGGACATCAAGCGCGCTCTGAAGCAGGCCGCACTGGCATTCATTTGCAGCGAAGTGAGCAGTACCGAGGAAGCGCTGGAGGCATGTCAAACACGCGCCTTCGACTGCGCCATCATCGACTATAATCTGCCCGGACAAGATGGGCTGGCCGGCATCAGCGCGCTGCATGAGCATCTTCCTTACATGGCAATTGTCATGCTCACCGGCACGGGAGATGAAACGGTTGCGGTGCAGGCTATGCAGCGCGGCGCGCTGGACTATATGTCTAAAAAGAACATGGATGCCGAGTCAATCAGACGCAGCGTTGAAAATGCAGTAGCCAAGGCGAGCCTGCTGAAGACGGTAGCGGAGCAACGGAATGAGTTGGAGGTCTTTAGCCGGGTGCTGGTGCACGATCTTACGTCGCCCATCCACTCCGCGCTCGGATTTGCCGGTTTGATCGAAGAAAAAATTCAGCAAGGGAAGCCAGAAGAGGTTGCGTTTTATGGCGGCCTGGTGACCAAGAGCTTAAAGCGCATGGCGGCACTGATTGAAACGCTGGGGCGCTACGCGAGCTCAGAAGAGCAGGTGGCGTTCGAGCCGGTGGAAATGCGCGACGTGATGATGGGCACGCTGGCTAACCTGGAAGATCTGATCCGAAAGCGCGGCGCGCAGGTGAGCTACGGTGAGTTGCCCAGAGTTTCTGGGACGCCGCAGGTCGGGCAGCTTTTGCAGAACTTGATCGGCAATGGCATCAAGTATTGCGAAGCGGAAATCCCACGGGTTGAGGTGAGCGCCAAGGCGGTTGATGGAAGCCTCTGGCAATTTTCAGTGAAAGACAACGGCATTGGTATTCCCGAAAAGAATTACCTGGAGGTTTTCGAGCCGTTTCACCGTTTGCGTTCCGAGGCGAAATACGAAGGGACGGGGTTGGGTCTGGCTACGTGCAAGAAGATTGTGGAGCGGCATGGGGGGACTATTTCCTGCGAGTCAAGGGAAGGCCAGGGCACTACTTTTTTGTTTACGCTTCACGCGGCTTGAGGGGCGCGGGGGTTGCCCGGGATGATTGCTTTCGATGTGCACTAACTCTGGCTGATGGGCGCGAGGTTGCCTATAAGCTAGAAGGGCGCCGAGACGAGTCTCGGCGCGGCAGACGTAAGTGTCTGCGCCACAATGACGGAAGCTTATAAATTTCCTGAGGGGTATGGGGAAGCAGTTCGCCCCCCTGAAAACTAACGTTCCGGCGACGACTTGAACAATCCGAACATATTCCGGAACGGCTTTGTCATCTGCCAGGAACGCGAATTCTCCATCACGGCGCGCGCTAGCCGCTCCTGATCGAGCGCGGCGGCCAAACGCGAATTCACTTTGCGCGAATCCATCAGCTCCGTTTGTGTCTGCGCCTGAATGGTGGTTAAGCGCTCGATCTCGGCCTTCAATTCATCCACATTGCCGCGGGCGATGGACACTTCCTGCGTCAGGGTCCGGTGCGTGGCATGCATGCGCTCTTTCTCGGCTTCAATCGAAATCTGCGCCTTGCGTTGGTGTTCCAACTGCTCTTCGCTTAGCGCCAGGCGCTTTTCCATCTCTTCGCGGTTCTGTTCGAATTGCTGCAAGATCACTTGCTTGGCTTCTTCGTGCTGTTTGATCAGCGCCTGCCGCGCGTCCTCACTCTGCTTGACCAGCGCCTGCCGGGTTTGATCGTGCTGCTTAATGAGCGTCTGCTTGGCCTGCTCGTGTTGCTGCGTCAAGTTCTTGATCTTCTCCTCGTACTGCTGCACCAGCGTGCGCACTTTCTCTTCGTGCCCCTGCATGAGTGTGATTTTGGCGGCTTCGTGCTTGCGCAGCATTTCCTGCTCGCGCTCGGCCCACTGCGCCGTTTGTTTGGCGCGGTCTTTGTCCGATAGCTTCGAGCCATCTTGCTTGGAAGCTTCCAGCCGGGCGAGATCCTGGCGCCTGGCCACTTCCCACTCGGCGCGCTCGCGGTCCAGATCGGCGGCCTTTTGCGATACATCCTGCACCGCGCTCAACTCAATATCAATCCGCAGCCGCAGTTCCAACTCCAGCGGTTCATTGGCCGGCACATTCGGCAATTCCGGCAGGTAAATTTGCGGCGAATTGCCAAAACTTAAAATGCGGAACGAATCGGCCGACGGCATCCGGTAGGCCGTGCCCTCCACCCGGAACCCCTCGCTACTCTCTTCCGGATTCCAGCTCCATACCGTCCGCCCACCCATCTTGCGCATCACGATGCTACTTACATCAATGATGCCGGTGCGGCTTGCCGGATCGATGCGCAGCGGCCTGTCTCCAGGTCCTTCCGGCAATCGCAAGAAGACATTCGTCCATTTGCCGGGTTCAATGATCTGCGTTAAGCGCTCTTCTGTCTTGTAACGCCCACCCCGCGCGCACACCACCTGAATGAGTGAATGCCCGGCATCGGACGCCCGCGATAAGCCAAGAGTGTGTTCCATCTCGAGGCGTTCGGCGCACAAGCAGTAGTAGCGCCGGATGCGCTCCTGGTTGTCTTTGCTGCTCGAAAAAAGCTCCTGCAGATAGGGATTTTTCTCGTCCGTTCCGCCGGGCTTCCACAGAACGCCTAGGCCATCGTTGTTGCGAAACTCGAAGGTGGGAAACTTCTTTTGCAGTTCTTCCCACAACCGCCACACGCCATACTCACCCGACCGCACCGCGATATCGTGCAACAGCACCACTCCGCCGGGCCGCACCTTGGGCAGCCAAGCCTCGAAATCGTGCTGCGCCCCTTCATAGGAATGCGAACCGTCCATATGCAGCAGGGTGATGCTCTGATCGGAAAACTGTTTGATCGCCTCGTCGAACGAAGTGCGCATCAAGTAGGAGAAGGCGCGGTAGTAGCGGTCGTTGTGGCGGCTGACGGCGTCGTAAATAGAGCTTTCGTAAAAGCTGGCGGGCGTATCGCCGCGCCATGTGTCAACGCCGTAGCAAGTGCATGGCAGTTTGGTTTCGGCGACAGTTTGGCAAAAACCAAAATATGAGTCGCCATAAAAGACGCCCAGTTCGACAATGACCTCAGGCCGCAGTGCCGCAATCAAATCACACGCGAAGGGCAAATGGCCGGCCCACGGACCCGGCGCTCCAGACAAGAAAGTCGCTGGACGAAACGTCACAGACGGCTGATCTAAGGTGTTCATAAGCAGTCAGCATTGAGGGCCAAAAGTCGCCAGCCCAGGGCGGTAGCGGCGACGAGGAAACTTCTATTCACGCGCACTTTTCCGCTAAATACGAAGCTAACACGAAAGCGCTGCCGGACGCCTTTGCGCAGTTGCAAACTTTAGTACTATTTCGGGTGTTATGTCTGACACTGACCGATGAGCGGGGGGGTGAGGCTACTAGGGCGGGTCGAGCTGTTTTGTGAAGAGCGTCACGGCAGGGCTCGTTTTGGGGGAAGTAGGTTTTCCTGCCGTGCGCTGTTCTATGGTTAATTCTCTTATCGACGCGTGGTGTGCCCCCTTTAGTATTTCTACGTTCACCTGTTTTGATACATGTGCGGATAGGCCACCCTCATCTCGGCGGCCGTCTCACAGGCAACGCCAATCTGCACCAATTCGCCTTGGCCGATGCCCGGGCACGCCTTGCGCTCCGCTTCCCAAACATCGCGATCCTCTATTAATTCCGGCCAGAACGGATAGAGCCGGCATTGCACCGGCTTCACGGGATGAACGCGGCAGCCGCCCGCTTCGAGAAAGTGGCATTGCGACTTCTTCGGCTTGCGCAGGCGCAGCAGCTTCTTGAATCGCAACACGTAGCGCGCTTCAAATGCCGACGCGGTCATGCCCAGATAGGCCGCCATGTTCCGCAAGTTGTCTTCCGTGATATAAACGAACCCCCGTACGTCGCAGCACCTTGTGCAACCCGGCTGGCAGGCAAACTGCAAATGCATATGCTAAGTCTAAGACTTTTTAAGACGTTTGTTCCAACGTTTGCCATTCCGCTGCCGTCTAAGGCTCGAAAACTAAATGACGTGGGAGATCGGCTTGCCGCTGCCGTTCGGCACTACTTTGCCGGACAATCCGACTGACGCCCAACTGGTGGAAAGCTGCCGGCGCGGCGATCTGCGTGCGTTTGAACACTTATATACGATGCATTCGCCGAAAATGAAGAGCCTCGCCTTTCACCTGCTGAACAGCCGCAGCGATGCCGAAGACGCGGTGCAGGAAACATTCTTGAAAGTGCATAAAGCCATGGGGACTTTCCAGGCGAACTCGGCGCTCTCGACTTGGATTTACCGCATTCTGATCAACTGCTGTTACGATGCCTTGCGCAAGCGGCAGCGGTTAGCGGAAAAGCC
>Ga0302319_10001298_pt1 | contig 55782 bp, 47 predicted proteins | sample Bog_T0_2_FD_203319 | JGI IMG/M metagenome (GOLD analysis project Ga0302319, IMG submission 203319) | Peat permafrost microbial communities from Stordalen Mire near Abisko, Sweden - Bog_T0_2 | ecosystem: Environmental > Terrestrial > Soil > Wetlands > Peat | place: Sweden: Abisko, Stordalen Mire...
GACCCCAGTCTCCTGGAGGTGTGGGGAGACAATGCATGATTGGGCCAATGACGGGAACAGAGGAAATCCATATGTGGTCAGAGGGGATAGTTGCCTTGGACAAGTCCGCTCCGAGAAGCGTGTGGGGGCCGGAGCGTTCCAGACGGGGCCGGGATCGCGCGCGGGGCTTGACAGGATAATGATCCTGAGCTATATTTTAATCATGTACATATTGGGACCGCGCTCGCGCACGGTCCCAGTGGTCAGCCCCTGACCAGCGGCATCGGCAGGGGCTCGCTCTTTGAAGGTGGTGGTGATGGTGGTGATGGTGATGGTGATGGTGATGATCACCAGCGATCGGGGGAAGGTGCCCGCGCGGCCAGGATCGGCGCGGAGCCACCGCCCTCGGCCCCGGCGAATGCTCAGCTGATGGTGTAGGAGCTGATGCTGATGCTGATGCTGATGCTGACGCTGATGCTGATGCTGACGCTGATGCTGACGCTGACGCTGACGCTGACGCTGACGCTGACGCTGACGCTGATGCCCGCAGAGGTAGAGCAGTAGCAGGGCATAGGCAGCGCAGACTCCATGAGACTGCGCAGGGGGCCAGGGAGGAGACGCAGGCGCCAGAGCGACTCCTCCCCCGATCGGTGGTGATCATGATGGTGATCACGACCACGGCAGCTACTGGGTGCTCCCCGGCCCCTGGCCGGTGGCAGGCCCAGGATGCTTCCAGGGGCGGGGGTTGATCCCCAGGGATTGGCTCTAGCCCCAAACTTTTGGGATAGTTGGTCCGGTGATGGTGGCAGGTGTAGAGGGCGGGTTTGGGATGGGAGAACGGCAGAGCCCACGGCTTGGGCTCTGTGAAAAGTAGGCGGTCTGATGGCCTGAGCCTGAAGGGCTTCAGGGTCTGTCCGTGCGGGCCCGGTGGGTTCGATGGCACGGTGGGTGTGATGGCGCGGGGGCGGTGAAATGATCAATTTAAGCGACTTTGGCGAAGTCCCGGAAGACCCTGACTCGCTGGAAATCTCAGAGCCCACGGCGAGGGCTCTGCCAGACAGCGCGCCAGTGGCTGATCCTGGTTCGGTAGAGTCCAAGGACCAGCAAAATAGTGGTTATAATCGAGATGATGGGTCTCATGGCCCTGGCGGGGTATGTGGCGAGCCGCCGGTCGATCCCTTCGTTTCCCTGACACCTTCTGACACTCATCCCCTCCCGCCCCTGCCGCTGTCCCCGGACCAGCCGACCCCACCCGGAACTCCCGAACCGCTGGCATCCCCTGAATCCTCGATCCCTAAGCCCGATGACACCAAAAAAAGCGATAAAACCCACTTAACACAGAGCCCACGTCAAGGGCTCTGCTCGGACTCGGCACCGCTACCGCCAAAAAAGAATGGCCTGGTCAGCCCTTTTAAGCCTCAGACCCCGGAGCAGATAGCGGCGTTCGTCAGGCTCTGGCACGACCCCACTCTCACCAACCCCGAGATCGCGAAGCGCTACCACGTTGCGCGCAAGTCCATCACGACATGGTCCAAGGAGTTCGGGCTCATGGACAGGATCGAGGCCATCCGGACAAAGGCCGGTCTAGCCGGGGCCTTGGGAGAGGTCGCGGACGTGAGCAGGGCCATGCTCAGGGCCCAGGGCAACCCCCCGCAGGCCTCGGCGGTCACTGGTACGTTGATGCCCCCTGGCTTCGACAAGCGCTGGGACCCGATGCAAGACCAGGACATCGCCTTAGGCTTCACCGAGGTCATGGAAGAAGCCAAGAAGATGACAGCGCACTCCGCGATCAGGCCGCTGAGGCGCAAGGTCCTGCGCCTGGCACTGGTAATAGCGATGAAGTCACCGGCCTACACCTACCAGACGGCGGGTGTGACCCTTGAGACCATGGCCTCCGCCCTCCTCGCGGTCGAGCGCGTCGAGGGCGACCTCCCCCAGGGCGGCGCCGACCCCATGACGCTGCGGAGGGAGGCCGGGACCCAGCTCATGAACGAGCTGAAGTCCGTCCTCAACCACGAGGATCAGCAGACCCTGGCCAGGCTCATTACCGTTGGCGCGGCCAAGCTCATGGAGCAGAGGCGGGCGAAGGACAAGCCCGGCGAGCAGGCGGCGCCGGGGCAGGCTCCGGAGAACCCGGGGGAGGCCGCGTGATCCGACTGGCTTCCTCGGCGCTTATGGCCCTGCTCGCGGTCGCGGGACTGGTGGTGCTGGCTGAGGTCGCGGGCCCGGCGGGATCGGCGGGGGTGGTAGGCGTCGGGGGTTCTGAGGGCCCGGGACCGGCTGGGAACTGGGCGAGAAAGGTAGGGCCCCCCCTCCCCCAGGCGGACACTATGGGGCCACAGAAATTGGAATTTTTTTCAACCCATTCCCTCCAGGGATCGCGGACAACTCCCAGGACAATATTGGCCTCCGCTATCGGCGCCTCTGTTAAATTTTCCAGAAAATTTCTGCACAATTCCAGGGCCTGGTTCTGGACAAGTCTAGGGACAACTCACGCCGCCCCCTCGCCCCTGAACCCACCGGCCCCTCGACCATCGACCCCTCTCTTCCCGGAGGATCAGTGACCGCGACCTTCCCCGTCACCATCCTCGTCACGGACCTGCCATCCATCCCCACCGGCATCGTGATCCCACATACTGAGGGACTTTGGGCCGTGAAGCCCGTAAGAGCCACGCCCGAGGCCGTGGCCTTCATCGAGTCCTACGAGTCCGGCCTCTTCCCAGGAGCAGCCTCCCCGATAGTGAGGGAGGTCGACGCCCGAGTGATCCTGACCGGAGTCGAGCGCCTGCCCCGACCAGCGCCGGAGATTTTGTTCGCTGACGCTGACGCTGACGCTGACGCTGACGCTGACGCTGACGCTGACGCTGACGCCGACGACTTCGTCGGATACGAGTACTTGGGATACGATCCATACTTTGAGTGGTCGCGGAACCAGATCGCGGGGAAGCTAGGATGAGACCGGTGGATCAGCGGATAGTGGAGCGCGGTCGCGGCGACTGCCTCAGGGCTTGCCTGGCCTCGATCCTGGAGCTGACCCCGGATCAGGTCCCGAATTTTTCCGACTTCGCGAGGTATGCCGAGGACGAGAGCTGGGCGAAGCCGATGTGGAACTTCCTCAGGGAGAGGGGCTTGGAGTTCTACTCGGTGTACCCGCCGCTGAAGCCCCACGGCTACTGCATCGCCGTGGGCAAGAGCCCGAACATCGTAGGCTGCACCCACGCTGTGGTCTGGCGCTACGACCGCCTGGTCCACGACCCGAATCCGAGCAGGAAGGGCCTGGCCGGAGAGCCCACTAATTTTCTGGTGCTGAGCAAGATCAGAGAGGAGCAAGAAGACGCACAGGGCCGCGCTGACGCGCCGCCGAACAATGTAACCACAAAGGAGAACCACCGATGCTGATCAAGAATACCCTGAACGCGACCGTCACGATCTCGGACCTGCTCCCGAGCCCCCTGGGTCCTGGCCTGATCATGGGACCCCGTTCCGAAATCATGATCTTCGACGCGGCGGCCAAGTCCTCCCGCGAACTCCAGCAGCTGCTCGCCTCCGGCGTCGTCGAGTGCATCGGTCGCCAGGAGCCTGCGGCGGCGGCTGGGGTCACCGTCAGCGGCTGCGCTTGCCCCGGTCAGGTCCTGACCGCGACCTCGAAATTATCGGCGACGTGGCAGGACCCGGACATGGCCCTGCCCCAGCGCGTGTGCCAGAGCTTCGGCGACGGCTCCGACGGCTCCATCCTGATCTCGACCGTGCCCGTGATCTTGTCCCGGGACATGTACTACGAGAACCTGTCCATAAGCGGGACCGGGTCCCTGGTCACCAACGGCTACCGCGTCTTCGTCTCCGGGACCCTGGACCTGACCTCGGCTCCGGCGCGGGCGATCGTGGGCGGCTCCGCTCCGGGGATGGCCGCGCTCGGTAATGTCGGCGGACTCGTGCAGAGCCCAGCGATGCCGAACACCATCGGCACCAACACCCCGGGGTCGGAGGGGGCCAACGGCACAGTGGGGGCGGGGGCCGTCGGTTTTCCCGGCTCCGAGACCTCCCCCGGCAACGGCGGGGCCTCGGGAGCGTCGGGGGCTGGCGGGCTCGGCGCCTCCGGTGTCGGCGGCGCGGGGTCGCCTTCGGTGGCACCGGCGCTGGTCCTGCCGATCCGGCGCTGGTCCACGGACATGCTCCGGGGCACGCAGCTGATCCAGGGTGGGTGCTCGGGAGCTGGCGGCGGCTCCGGGGCCGGTGACGGTACCAATGCGGGAGGCGGCGGTGGCGGCGGCGCCACGGGCGGGACCGTGCTCGCTATATATGCGCGGACCATCCGCTACAGCCGGATGACGGCGGCGTCCGCCATCTGCGGAGACGGCGGGGCCGGGGGCGCGGGCGGGAGCGTCGTCGCCGGGAACTGCGGGGGCGGCGGCGGTGGCGCGGGCGCGGGCGGGGGCTGGGTCTACGTCGCCTACGAGCGCCTGTGCGGTGAGACGGCGCGGGCCGCGATCAGCGCCAACGGCGGAGTCGGAGGGGTCGGCGGCTCCGGATTCGGGACTGGTCTGGGCGGGGCCGGTGGCAGCGGCGGCTACGGTGGCAGGATCACGCTGTTGCAGGTCACGACCTCCGTAGGCGAAGAAGTCGACAAGACCGCAGTGGCGGGCGCCCCCGGGATCATCCCCGCGACCGGCGTCGGAGGCGCGGGAGGGCTGGGGACACTCGCTGTCGCCGACCTCTCCGAGTGCGGTAACCACGATCGGTTCCGTCACCACGAAGATTACGATCACGATGACCGCGATCACCACCACGACTACGACCGCGACCGCGACAGGCGCGGCGACGACGGTAGAGGCGGTGACGACCGGGACGGAGACGGTCGCGGCGGTGATGGGGACAGTGACCGTGGCCGTGGCCGTGGCCGTGGCCGTGGCCGTGGCCGCGACGGTGATTGCGACCGGGGCCGGGACGGTCGCCTGTACTAGGGGGTGGCCAGAGTGACTACTAAGGATTCCGAGGTCCTCTTCGTCGGAGACGGTCCGCTGGCCCAGGTCAAGCGCCTGTGGAACAAGCTGGAGCTGGTGGACCGGCGTCTGTTCATCGACCACGCCCTCAGGCCTCACCTCACCAAGGCCTTCTCCGAGTCTGGTGGGAACCTTGAGGCGGCGATGGAGTCGTTGGCGGTAAGGGGTTAGGGAGGAATAACATGGCTAAGGTCTTGATCTCGTTCGACACCAAGAAGAGCGCGGCGGAGTCGGTGGTGACCGTGGACGGAGTAATGCAGTCATACGTCAAGAAGCTGTACCTGTCCCTGAACTCGTCCTCGAACAAGCCCCCGCACCTGAAGCTGACCAGGCTCAGCATCGAGGGCGGGGTCGCGAAGAGGATCGAGGAGACGGTCTGACCATGTGCTTGGTCTGCGCCGAGGGCGTGGCCGTCGTGATCGCGACCGTCCCGTGGTGGAAAAAAATCTGGCGGCGCGCCAAAGGGCTCCGGGAGAGCGGGGTCTCGGCGCCCCGGTACGTGGTCCCGGGGCTGGTCGTCAGGGAGGTTGGGCATGTGCAACGTCTGCGTCGCTGAGTCAGCGCTGAAGGCGGAGGGGTTCTCCAGGGAGGATATCGGCTACGAGGTCAGGGCCCAGGGCGCGACCGAGTTCGGGATCGCCAAGTACCAGATACGCGGGATCGGCCACCCCTGGCCCAGGGGCTGGGTCGCGACCTGCGACCTCGCTGGCTCCCTGGGGACGCTGGGCTTCGACCTGAGGTTCAGCGACATCAACCACCGGAGGTTCCGCCTCATCGCCGAGATCGCCCGGGGCCTAGAGCGCGGGGACCTTCACTGCACGTATCCGTCATTGGCCTACGTGCACTCTCGGGTGATCTGGCCGTCGGCGCTGATCACGAAGTTGGGTCAGATAGCGCGCTGGGTCAAGAGCCTGGGAGTAAGCGCCGCTTGCGACCGCGAGTACCCGGTTGCCGAGGCCAGGGTCAGGTCCGAGGCCAGGGCCAAGGGCGCGAGGATCGCATGAGCAGTCATAGCCCCAAGCCCGTGGAATTCGAGAAGCTGTTCATATCGGATGCGGACTCGGCGAGGGCTCTTGGCGGGACGAAGTTCGAGCGCGAGGTCTTCGCCCCGCTCCAGGCCCTGGCTCGGACTCTGGCCCGCATCGATAGAGGGCAGGAGGTTCCGCAGTGAGAACCCTGATAGCCGCCGCGATCTTGGTCGCAGCCGTCGCCGTTTCCGCCGCCGCTCCTCCGGTGATGCCCGACCTCAAGAAGACGCCGGGTATGATCGACCAGAAGTTGACGGCGGCCATGCTCTGCAACCCCCGCTTCCGCACGGGGGCGATCCGCAACGTCACGCTCGCGATGAAGAGGCAGGTCTTCGCCGAGTACGGGATCACGAGGGACTTCGGCTCCTACGAGATCGATCACCTGATCTCGCTTGAGATCGGTGGAGCCAACGACGTCAGGAATCTTTGGCCGCAGCCGTACTGCCCCCTGGACGGATCGGGTGGAAAAACCTGCTTCGGCGCGCGCGAGAAGGACCACGCCGAGAACTGGCTGCACCGCCAGGTCTGCTCCGGGAGCTTGACTCTATCCCAGGCCCAGGCTATGATCGTTAAGGATTGGTTCGCGGTCTACCGACAGTGGGCCAAGACCCAGATTACAGAGGCGGGGTCCAAGAGATGATCGTCTTCGTCAAGGCCGAGTACTGGAACTCGATGCTGCCGGGGCAGTGGGCCATGGCCCCGGACGCGGTCTTCGACCCCAATCAGGGGTTGCTGCGTCGGGAGATGATCAGGTGCCCGAAGTGCGGGGGCCGCTCTCACCTCAGCTACCAGCACACGATCTACAGTGACGGTCACGTCATGGCCTCCGTCGTTTGCCCGAGGACGAAATGCGGGGACGGGAAGTCCCGCTGCGACTTCCACGATTTCATCACCCTCAGTGGGTGGACACCAGAACCCCGGACCCGGGGGCAGGGCGCGAGCGCGCCGCGAACTCAGCCGGAACCATAGGAGACAAGGAAAATGATCATCAAGAACGTATCGACGGGGGTCGTCACCATCGGAGACATCGCGGGACCGCAGTCGGGAGAAGGCCTGGAGATTCAGCCCGGGGCCTCGGTCACGGTCTTCAACGAGCAGGCACACGAGAGCCTGCAACTCGGCGAGTTCCTCACTAGCGGGCAGTTGCTCAACATGGGCTGGGCCGAGCCCTCAGCCGGGACCCCGGTCGACTTCGGGGCGGCGCCGATCGCGGCTAAGGCTGACGCCCTGGCCGTGTCCGCCAACATCGGTCCGGTTTCCCTGATCGCGTCCGTGCCCGCCGCCGGGCTCTACCGGATCAACGCCTACGTGGTCTGCACCGTGACCGGCACCGGTGACACGGTCCCGAACTTCATCGTCAACTACGTCGACGAGACTGGCTCGAACGCCGCGTACCTCAACGCGCCGTCGGCCCCGAACGCGACGCTGCTGGGAGCGACCGTGACCTGCGCCTACCTCGCGGCGGGCTCGGCGGTGACCTACAGCGTGGGCGGGGGCTCGTTCGCCAACGGCAGCAAATACGACATCCACCTCGCGATCGAGGCCATCTAGGGATCGATCGTGGCGGACCTGTTCGGACGCTGGCGCGCGCGCCTGGCCCTCGGGGGAGACCCCGGGGGTCAGGCCGCGCCGTTGCCCAGCGCCACAAATAATCCTGATGGGTTAGCCGAACCAGAGTCTCCGAGCGCATGGAGCGGGTATGGAGACATAGGGTGGATCGGCCCGAGCGGGAATTACTACCACATCAATTACTTGACGGAGCACATGGTGTGGCTCCGCTCCCAGGGAATAAAAAAACCGGATGGTTGGGTCCGCGTCGTCTCCGCTCCGGGGGTGTCCGAACTCGGACTTGACGTAAAGGGAGAAGGTGAGCCCAATGCCAACCAATGGGCGACGATGGAGGAGTCGGTCAGGGAGTGCGGTGAAGACGCGGAGGTCTGGGTCGAGTATCCCAGCCGGTTCGCAAAATTTGTGGCCGGAGATTTTACGGACTCGGGAAAGACCCTGAAGGATTTCTGCTCTGGCGCTGTCAAATCGGACAAGGGTCTGGGCATATTGGAGCGCTTGGCCGCGCCGTCGTTTGAGGACGGCCTAACCGCCGCGACCCGCGAACTCGTGGTCCAAGTTCTTATGGAGAACGGCGACCAGATGCTCCAGGGCGCTCTTTACGACAAGGTCGCTGCCGACCTCGTTCGGGTCTGGTCCTCCACGGGGCGTCCCCCGATAAGTTTCGAGAGCGCCAAAATCTACGCCCAGTCCGCAGTCGACATGCTATTCGAGGTCCACCGCATCGACCGAGAGGGAGAACCCGGGACCGAGGGCATGGTCTACCTCCAGTCTGATTTGCAGATGCTCGCGGATCAGATATACGGCATGATCTATTGGAACAAGGACCCGATGACGCTGGAGCAGATCACCGCCGCGATGAAGGACTCCGTGAGGCGGGGCCGGACTCCGCAGGCGTACGATAACCAGCAGATAGACGGCGCCATAAACTCGGCCCTGAACTACCTGATAGACGACGAGCACCGGGTGAAGGTCACGGAGCACGGCTTCGTGGCCGCAGATGCACCGAAGATCACGGTCGACGAGGCCCAGAAGGGAGAGTTCCAGCCGAAGCCAGGATCGACGCCGGTTCAGGACGTGCTCCGGAAGACGAAGTTCGTCGACCCCGAGAAGGAAAAAAATCGGCTGCTCGACGAGTTCTCGCAGGGCAAGATCACGAGAGAGGTCCTCGACCAGAAGATGCGGCAGCTTCAGGCGTCTTTCCGCGATCGCTGGCTGCGCCGCGCCGAGAACCCGTTCCAGAGCCTGGACGACCTGAAGACGATGAAGCAGATGCAGCAGGCTGGCTGGGGCCTGTTCGTATCTGGCGGCGCCTACTTCGTCATCGAGCCCGGGCAGTCGCAGCCCCGCCGGGTCTCGGTCAAGGAACTGCGGAGCATCATGCAGAGCTTCCGCTCCGCGCCCTCGGGTCCGGCGGGCGACGACTACGCCACGGGCTACGCCCTGGGCAAGGCCTACACCGACGGCTGGTCGATGAGTGACATCTTCAACCTCGACCCGATGGAGACCCTAGAGATGGCGGGCCACATGTTCGCCGTCTGCGAGAAGGGTGAGCCGGGCGCGAGGCTGATGCCAGCCGAAGGCGAGGGCGGCAAGGTCGTCAAGCAGTGGTTGAAACCGCACCCCATCGGCGTGTCCTACTCCCAGGCCAAGGACAAGAAGTCGTTCGAGCGCGGGTTCCGCGCGGGCTGGGCTGCCGGAGAGACCAAAGAGGACAAGGCCTACCGTAAGCACCAGAAGCAGCCTAAGACCAAGAAGCCAGCGCCCGCTCCGCAGCCCAAGGAGAAGGTCAACCCCGAAGACCCCTTCTGCGCTGGCTTCAACCCGACCAAGGAGTACGTCGACGTAGACGAGGGCGTCGAGGAGGGCCAGCCCGGTTACCGGAAGCCCGTCTCCTACTGCATCTGCGGCCACGCCCCATCCAGCCACGAGGGCTGGACTCCGGAGTGGAAGCCGGGGATGCCCCTGGGCGGCTGCCAGTCCTGCGGCACGATCGGGGATGAGGAGGGCGACGACGGCTTCAGCGAGGCCTCGCTCAAGTCCCGCTGGTTCCGCCGCGCTTCTTCCAACAGCAATCTTGGGAAGTGGTTCAAGATCACCGGAGAACTCCGGGTCTGGGCGCGGGTCCCCAAGGACCGGGATGAGAAGGTCCCGACCATCGTCCTCCCCGTGGGTACGGAAGTTATGGTCATGCTGAAGGCCGAGATGCAACTTGGCCACCTCATGGCCATGTGGATTAGTTGGCCGAATCAAAAGGTTGAAGGAGTCGACCCAGGAGACGGCGAGGGCGTCGTCCGCTGCGAGGATTTCTACCGCGCTGCGGTGCCCATAGACAACTCTGCCAATTACCAGGGCCTGGTGGTCAAGAGCATCGAGTGGAAGAACTCGGACAAGACCCTGGGCTACGCCAGGTGGGGGACGAAGCGCGTCAGTGGTGGCGTGGCCTTCGCCATCGACGCCGGTGGCTCAGTCGTTTTCCTTGAAAGTCTGGACGATCCCGAGTCGGTGATCGCCGACTTCCAGCCTGAGGAGCTGCGCGCTCCCCTGACCGAGGCGATTCAGGCCGAGACGTTGCCCAAGGGCGAGCGCCCGGGCCAGATGAGGACCACGGACGTCCCCGTCGTCGACCCCGAGCGGGAGAAGAACCGGCTGCTCGACGAATTCTCGACGGGGAAGATCACGCGCGAGGACCTCGACCGGAAGATCAGGATGCTGGAGGCGTCGTTCAGAGCCCGGTGGTTCCGGCGCGCTGTGAAGAAGATGGATCGATCGCCATCGGTATTCGTCTTCGGCGACAATGGCTGGATCATGCCAGATGGAAAGTTTTATGCCCTCATGGAAGAGGAGGTTCATGAAGATTTCCTTGTAAAAAATAAGCTGAAGCCAGAGGGGCTGGTTCGGGTGTCGACCTTGGCGATTCAGAATATCATGCTGAATGCCGAGGATCAGCTTAACCTAAATTTCAAGGGTGAGGGCACGGTTGAACAGTGGTCAGCGGCAACGAACATGGTTATGTCCGTTGGAGAAAAAGATGGGGTGGTCGTGGAGGGCCCTGGGTTCGGAGACGTATTCTACAGAAAAGAATTTGAGGAGTCGGGCCAGACTCTTCGAGACCAAGTAACCGGCAGAGATCGATCCGCTTCGTTTAAGTCCAAGTGGTTCGAGCGCCGGGCCGACATCGAGACCCGGATTCCGATCCTGATAAAGCAGTTCTTCCCCGACGCCGATCCGAAGCGGGCCGAGGCCCGCATCCGCGAACTCGCGGCCATCGACCCCACCGGGAAGCAGGGCAAGTACTTGACCTGGCTCCTGAAGAACGAGGTCGATCCCGGGACCGGGACCGCCGAGGACCTGCGCGACCTCCTCGCCGTCTACGACAAGGCCAAGTCCAAGGCCAAGTTCCCGGCTCAGTACCGGGACATCAACAGGATTCTCCCCCAGGACCTGAAGAAGATCGTGGACGAGCACGGGGCGGTTTTGTCCCAGCGCGAACTCGAACTCGCGGGTCAGAAGGTCGTCCGCGACGATCACGACTGGAAGATCACGGAGATCACGAGCCCGGCCTCGGCCTCGGCGCTGCTCAAGGGCCGGGACTGGTGCGTCAAGGACCCCAGGTTCTCGGAGCAATACCTGGCCGACGGGCCCCTCTACCTCGTCGAGGACAAGTCCGATGGCGAGGATTACCTGATCCACCCCGGACGCGGGGAGGTCAAGGACGAGGAGAACAATACCCCGGTCTTGCAGGCTCCGAGGCTCAAGCTGAGCCTAGGTGACGACCCGCACGTGGGCCGCGCGATCGAGCATATGGAGGTCGACGTCGAGGACATCCTGCGCGGTATGGGCGACGGCGACTACGAGGCCTCGGACATACCGACGAACGAACTGGACACCGCGCTCGGCCTCTGCATGGAAGAATACGAGTCATATGGATACCTCATCTGGAATGTCGTTAGCGAGATGAAGGAGCGCGACATCTCAAGTCTGATCTCGCAGTATATGTGGGCGCGCGGCACCGCTCCAGGGCAGAAACGTAAAGGGGAACCGAATCAAGCCCAAGAGGACCTGATCCAGGCTCTGCCCATTGAAGAATTCAGCGAGGCCGTCCTGGCCTCGGGCAACGCCAAGCTCATGGCGGAATTCGCGGTCAAAATCCTGAACAGCCGCTGGCCCCAGGCCGAGCCCAAGATTATGGCCAACGAAGACGCCCGGATAGCGTACACGGACAGGTTCCCAGAGGAAGAGGCCCTGGTCCCCATGTACCGGCAGCCTCCTCCGGGGGCGCCGAAGCCGGAGCCGACGGAACCCGCAGCCCGCGAGACCGAGGAACAGACAGAGGAGTTGCCCTTGGTCGACGCCCCGAAGCCTGGGCCCGGCGAGCCCGGGCACGTGTGGGAGCGGTCGATGCAGGTGCTCAAGGACGACCTGGAGCAGGGTCAGACCGACCCCGAGAGATACGAGACCAAGCGCCGCCAGATCATGTTCAGGCCCTGGAAGCTGCGGATGAAGGACTACGTCGACCCCGCTTCCCTGAGCCGGGAGAAGCTGGAGAACACCGAGCCCGAGGCCCTGGAGGAGTACCTGAAGCAGAACAAGGACGACCTCGCGCCCTGGTACAAGAACCTCCCCTACGGGTCCAAGTCCGAGTTCACGGCCAGGCTCTTCGGGCGCTGGCTCCGCCGCGCCGCCGCCGACGAGCCCGAGGACGCCCCGGAGTTGACGACCGAGCAGAAGGTCCAGGCCCTGCTCTACGAGATCGCGCGCGACAACGAGGTCGCGGGCTGGATTCCCGACCCGGACGAACTGATCCGCGAGGTCACGAACTTCCTAGCCAATGAGGCTGGGGTCGACTACGATCAGGTTGACCGCAAGTGGGTCGAGGGCATGGTCGCCAAACTGGAGTACCCCGGTTGGCGCGCCTACCCCGACCCCAAGGCCGACCTGCCGCCCGGGATCAAGCTCAACTCCTTCCGAGACCGTTGGCTCCGTCGCGCCAGTGTCACTCCTGAAGGCAAGTGCCCCGCGTGCCACAAGGCTCCCGGGCCCGGACGCTGCGAGCAGTGCACTGCCGAGAACAGGTTCCCGCACAATAGCGATGGTCGGATCGAGGTTGTCGAAGATGAGGGTATGGGCACTGTCAAGGCCATAGTCTGCGACTGGTGCGGGAAGAACTTAGCCTACTTCGACAAGGATACCCCGGACAGGGAGTGCGTTGGCTACTGCACTGAGTGCAATGATAACCCAGAGGTCCAGGCTGCCTGTGATGCGCTCCTCGCCGGACTCGGTATGGAGATGACTCCGGAGGGTCTCATGCAGGGAGAGCCCGTGGAGGACACGAGGATGATGGTGTCCGACGTCCCTTCCATGTCATCGGCGGATAAAAACAATGCCCTTAACAAACTCTTGGACCAGCATGAGAAGGCGGACCCCGAGACGAAGAAGATGCTGGAAGTGAAGATGCGGGAGTTGATGGGGAGTCGCTCTTGCTGGCTCCGCCGGTCCGCTCGGGCCAAGGCCCTGGTCCTCGACCCCCAGGTCTCGGTGGATCAGGAATTGATGGACCAGTACCTGGCCGTGGTCAAGAAGATGATCGATCATCCGGAGTCGGCGCAGGTCATCGAGAGTCAGAGGGTGGACCTCCACAACCGCCTGCGCGAGGACGCGCGGGTGCGGTTGCTGCGCAGGACCAGGGCCGAGGACACGGACCCGGGGTGGGACGACGACGTCTTCTTCCCCGTGGTGGAGAAGTTCGTGGAGGGCGTGCTCGGCTCTGAGGACTTCAACCGCTTCCTACAGGTATGGGATACGGCGAGCGAGCTGCGCGAGACCCGTCGCGCCTCCGACGCTTCGGTGCCCACCCCCTCCTCCAACCCCGATCACGATATAGCGCTCTACAACCTCCAGGACTCCGAGATTGAGCCGCTGCCCAAGCAGATTTGGGACGGGTACGAGCAGGCCAACTACCTCGGGATCGCGCTTGAGTGCTCCGGCGACATCTTCCGCGAACTCGTGGGCTGGAACGTCTGCGAGGGCTACGTCGGGGAGAAGACGCGGCGGATCAGGGTCTACTGGGACCGGCTGTTCCGACCGATAGAGCCCGAGGCTGAGGCCCTCTGCAAGCAGCTGGTCGCGCTGTGGTCGGGGATGGACTTGAACGGGAAGAGCCCGAGGCTGCTGGCGGTTCGGGCCCTGAACGTCGCGCTCGCGGCCCACGACAAGGCCGGGGCTGAAGCGGCGCTGAGTCAGGTCGAGGCCGGGAAGAAGAAGGCCTACTTCCGTAATCGCTGGCTCCGGTGCTTGGCCAAGGTATCTGATAATATCGGGGACGGGCTCGAATGGAGGCCCTCGAAAAAATGGCCCCCCAAGCCAGGTGACAGATACTTCTTCGAGTACCACTGCGAGGAGAGCGAGGGGTCGGCTGACGCTGAGTTGTGGCACCGCACACACCAGCCAGTTGAGGTCCTGGCAGTAGACGAGCCCAGTACCCCCGAGGGTGAGGCAGACGGAATCTTTGGCGCCTACACGATCAAGTTCCTGGATGGTTTTGAGGGATGCGCTGTCGGGGACGAACTCCTTGACTCCCCTGAACAATACGTCCGGCCCGATTATCGATCATCCCGCCGCGCCTCCTCGTCCAAGCGCAAGAAGTCCAAGAAGGGCACCGAGACCTTCAATGGCTTGGAGATCGCGATCGAGTTCTACCCCGGAGACCAGAAGACCTGCGACAGCGGCGACGTCGTGGACTATGATGACTTCTACGGCGAGGTCAAGGGCACGCAGACGATAGCCGACGGCGAGCCCGTCGACGTCTACCTGGCCGAGGACGCCCACGGCAACGACGATCGCCCGGTCTTCGTCATCCACCAGCTGAAGAAGGACAAGTCCTACGACGAGGACAAGGTCATGCTCGGCTTCGTTGATGAGGCTGCGGCCATGAAGTGCTACGAGACCTCGGGTCCGCCCTGGGGCTTCGGGAGCCTCGATACCATGACCTGGGACCAGTTCCTCAACGGCTACCTCAAGAGTCACCAGTCCGCAGAGGACATGGGCGCCAAGTCCATGCCCGAGATCAAGGCCAGGTGGATGGCGCGCCGCGCCAGCAACAACGAGCAGAAACTGCTCAGGGAACTCGTCTGCACCGTGATCGGCTCCGACTCCATGACGGTCAACGAAGCCGTGCTCCCGGCGGGAACCGTCGTCGGCGTGCAGCCCCAGAGCAACGACCACACCATCTTCTTCTACAGCCCACTCTACTCTCGGATGATCGAGCACGGAAAGACGTGGCGCAGCAACCAGTATGCCGCAAGCGTCGAGGATTTCCGCGCGGCCACGGACATCGGGTACGGCGAGGGCACGGGCTACGAGCATGGCCCCGAGTGCTTCTGCGACGAGTGCATGGCGAAGGACGACCTCTTCACCCATCGCTGCCCGAGCTGCGGCAGCCGGGAGTGCCCAGGGGACGGCGACACCATCGACTGCCGCAAGCCCGGGACGATGACCCCGGAGGACGTCCCGGTGGAGACCCGCGACAGCCTGCTCGACCGCTTCAACCGTGGTGAGATCGACGAGAAGGAGCTGCGCCGCCGCATGAAGCAGATTTCCATCCTTGTTCGGTGGATGCGGCGGCGCGCCAATGGCGAAACCTGGCGCTGCACTAGCTGCGATTTTGAGACTAATTCAGACGGATGGGCACAAGAGCACGCGGAGGAAACTGGTCACAGTATAGTTAGTCAGGGCAGGAAAGAGGAGACCCAACAAGATCATCTGGCGGGCCAGATATTATTTGCAGTCGAGCGCGACCTATCCCGTAACGGTCCCATGAAAGAGAGCGTCCTCAAGGCGGAGATGATGCGCCCCTGGGATGGTGTCGATAAAGAATTTTTTGATCTAGTTTTCAATAAGGCTCTGGCGATCCTTAATAAGTCTGGGAAGATTGAATTTAATCCATCGACCGACTCCTGGCAGATCAAGGGGGAGGTCCCGATCGCGAGTCTCCCTGAGTCCCCATCTGAGGTCCCGACTTTTAAGGGGCGTCAGCGGGAGATCGTGATCGACAAGCTGCTCGACCGCTGGAGCAAGGAACCCGGCGCACGCCCGCAGATCGAAGAGCAGTTGAGATCGTTGCGGGCGTTTAAGGCCTTATTCATGATGCGGCGCCGGGCCGTCGCCGACTACGAACTCCGGGTTGAACTCTGGTGCGGTCACAACGAGAATCTGCCCGTGGCGCGCGAGCGCTACCGTAAGGCCAAGGCCGTGGCTGACCAGTTTGGAGTTAGGTTCTGGTCCGAGGAGCACGATGAGGACAGGGACAACGTCTACGCCGACGGCTACATCTACCCGACGACCAGGAATATCTTGGACGTCCTGTCCGCCTTGGATGCGGTTGGGGTCGAGTACGACAATGTCGATCTCCCGCAGGAACTTGAAGGGTCGACGATATACCGGGCGGTACGGGGCGCGATGCCCCGGAGTGTCGACGTCAACATCGGTACGATTCCAGCACGGATGGCGTCCTCCCGCGATCGGTGGATGCGGCGCCGCGCTTCCCCCCTGGACGACCCCTCCAAGGACGTCAACGTCGACGGCTACATGCTGCGCCCCGAGGAGATGTCCGAGCCCTACTGGATCAACGCCTGGATCAGCCCCAGTGGGAAGTTCTGCCCTATGGTCGGCATCAACCACGAGGACTTCATCGTCGAGCGCACAATCAGCGAGTTGATCGCCGAGGGCTGGATCAGGTTCGTGGCCGCAGAGTCCGGGACCGCGATCATCGACACGATCGCGGAGCCGACGTCGGCGCAGATGCCGGTGGTCGAGGCCCTGTTCTTCATGTCCCCGGTCAAGACCCTAGAGATGGGGGTCGGCGATGACGAGGACTGGGGCTCGTTCTCGACCGTGTCCAAGATCACGGAGAACGATTTGAATGGCGGGTCACTGGCTGATGAAATCCACCGCGTGTTTCAGGATCAGGGCCAGAGGTTCACGGACCTGGGCAGGGACTGGTCGAAGCCGGAGGCTTCGTTCCGTGGCCGCTGGATCGCGGCCAAGAAGAAGTCCCGCCGCGAGCGCCAGGAGGCCAAGAACCCGGACCTCAAGCGCGAGAGCGACCTCATCCGCGAGAACAAGGAGAAGCCCGAGGCCAAGGCCCCCGAGAAGCGGCCCCAGATCGAGCAGCAGATCAAGTCCCTGGGCGCGCTGCGGGCGCTGTGGCGCGTTCGCGTCGCCGCCCGTAAGGACTGGAGCGCGTCCTTCCTCTTCGACCCAGTGGAGAATCCCGTCCCCTTCCCCAAGCCCGGCCAGAAGTCGGGGCTCTGGCGCGCCGGGGTCTGGAACGAGGGTGAGGACGACCTGGACCAGCTCTGGAAGCTGACCGTGGACAACGACTCCAAGTATTACGAGGCTGCGAAGCGCTCTCTCCCTGAATTATTCGGGAAGAATGACGGGTTCCTTGAGGGGATGCCGCTGCCGGTCAGGAACTACCCCAGGGCCGTGGCCTTCCTCAAGCGCATCTTCCCCCAAGCGTGCGAGGAGCACATCTACCCGACGTGGGGCAAGGCCGAGCCCGAGCCCGGCCACGAGGGAGACCCTTTCTATCAGGGCAGCAACCAGTGGAAGGATCAGGCGAAGGACGTAATCGGGATCATCAAGGGCCTCTACGGCGAGGAGCAGGGCGCGGTGGAGCTGGAGAAGTTTTTGGGTCGCCTCAAGCCCGGCGAGCGTGAGGACTTCCTGGAGGAGGCCGCCGAGGACCCGCTTGCGGGCATGATCCGGGGCTTCCAGGATATCATCGACAAGCAGAGGGGCGTGGCCCCCAAGGCCAAGCCCAGCCCCAAGTCCGAGCTATTCGAGGAGCACGTTAAGGAGATGCCGATGCTGGACGAGCAGGAGCGCCAGGAGAGAATAGACGCGTTGCTGGATCAGCTTCCACAAACAACCAGTGATGAGGAGAAGCGCCAGATCGAGCAACGCATCCGTTCCCTTCGGGCGTCGCTAAAGTCCGCGTGGCTGCGGAGCGCGGCCCGCAAGAAGAAGGTCCCGAAGCAGGAGCCCGTAGTCGACGATTCCCCGGAACCTACCGAGCCAGAAGAGGACGATATCATCATCAGCAAGTCGCGGCGCGGGTACTCCGCGCGGCAGAGCGGTAAAGAAGTCGCCAGCGCCGATAAGTACGATACCCTGCTCTGGCGCGTGAAGGAGTACATGGACAAGGCCAAGTTCTGGCCCAACGTCTGGGACCAGGGTGAGCGCGGAAACTGCAACCTCATCACGTCAACGGTCCATTCCTGGAAGCCGCCGGTGCCCCCTCCTTACGGGATCGAGGCCATGACCCTGGCCAAGAACATCTTCGCGGAGTTGTCTCCGGAAGAACTCCAGGGCGCGATGCAGGCCTACAATTCTTATCCCAATGGTTACCAGGGCGCGATGAGGCGCCTCTCTGATTGGGCCAAGAGCAACACCGGGGGCATGGAGCCGGACGTCCCCGAGTTCACCGACTCCTCTTTTTGGGAGGGCGTCGGCATCCAGGTCGTGCGCATGGTCGAGGAGGAGCAGAAGCGGGCTGAGGAGAAGAAGATCAAGAACCAGACCCCGAGTGCACCGACCGAGCGCGGACCCGATGACGTCCCGGTCATGGACCCGGCCATGAACCAGAAGACCATCGATCGCCTCCTGGACGAGTACGTGGGGGCCGACCCCGAGAAGCGTGAGCAGATCGAGAATCGCCTGCGCAGCCTCAGGATGGGGTTCAGGTCCCTGTGGTTCCGCCGCGCCCACTGCGGCGCCTGCCACGAGATTCAGTTCGCGGCCCTGCACACGCTCGCGGACATCGCCGCCGAGCACCCGGACCTGGTGAGTAAGGACCTGATCGGCAAGCTCAGCGAGATGACGTCGGGTATGCACATCCAGGAGTTCGCCGACGAGCTGGTGGACGTCGCCCTCAAGATCGAGGGCACCGAGGGGCTGGAGGACAAGGTCAAGGAGCTGCGGAACAAGGCCAAGGTCCTGACCATGATCGAGAACGGGATCGACGACGGCGACATCGAGGTCATCGACGAGCCCAAGGAAGGATCAACCAGATTCAAGTGGCTCAAGAGAGCCGCCAAGGAGGCCGCATGAAGAGAGACTTGATGATGATCGGATTCTCATTGCTGGCTGGGGCTTTCGGTGGATACTGTACCTGCCTCGCGCGTTTCCGCATCGTGGGAGCGCTGCTCGTCCTCGCGGGTAAGGCCGAGGCCAGGATCGACTCCGGGATCAAGGCCGAGGAGGCCAAGATCGAGGCGGATGCCGCCAAGGTCAAGGCCGACGTCGACTCTGCCCTGGGACGGACCGCCGTTCAGGTGGCCGAAGCCGTGGCCCCGGCCCAGCCCGCGCAACCGGCCCAGCCCGTGCAACCACTGGCGGGGCACTAGTAACTTACATCGATAGGGCCCTCTCCGGGGTCATGGCTCCCCGGGGAGGGCGAGGTGCGATAATGAGTGATGAGGAGCGGGAGGCCGCTGGCACGGCGCCCCAGTCGTCGGAGGACTTCGTTGCCGGGGCCGTGGACGCGGTCCGGCGCGGGCTGGCTATGGGCCTCGACCAGGAGCGCGCGGTTGAGCACGCCCTGGTCAACTGGAACATGATGTCCCAGATGCTGCGCGGCGCCGACCTAACCCCGGAGGAGGTGGCCGAGGTCAGGAGTCGGTCCTCCGTGCCCGGGTCTAGTCCGACGCCGCAACAGGCGGCGTTGTCTAGCGACCTCCTTGAGCAGTACGCCCAGGGCCAGATCACGCAGACGGAGATGGAGCAGAGGATCGCGCGGGGGGCGCCATGATCGACCTCGGGGACCTGTCCAAGGGCCAGGTTTCCGCCCCGATAGCGGGGCCGACGGCGCTACCCGCGCTCGCCGCGCTCAGGGACCTGGCGCTGGTGGCCCTGGCCCCGCCGGAGCCCCCGGCAGGAGACGCTCCCAAGGACGAGGCCCCGGCCCAGAAGTCGACCCCGATCCAGACCCCTCCAGGCCTGCCGCTGGCCTACGTCGAGATGAATCTCCAGGACCAGCCGGTGCCGCAGCCCCCGACCGAGGAGATGGCCCAAGAACAGAAGAAGCCGCTGGGTCACGAACTGACCCCTGGGGTGGCCACCATGTGCCACAGGGAGTGCATCTCCTACCGCCCCGGTACTGAAGTGCGGCTCACGCAGGAGCGGATCGACCAGGGTCCGCACGTGTTCGTCAGCAGGGCTCAAAGGGACGCGCACGATCGAGGGCAACATGAAGAGGAAGAGTCCAGGGCCCCGCAAGGCCCGACGCTCGCGCACCCGGACACGCTCCGGGCCGGTACCTACGTCAAGGGAGAATCCGTCCCCTACAGACCAGGAGCCTGAGGAATTCACGTGGATACACCAGCACAGGGAGGAGTTCTGGACGGCGAAGAAGAACCGATAGTCTTCAGCATGGCAGACGCCTTCTCCTCGCTGATGGACGTCCCCATCCGCGAGGTTGAGGCCGACCGCCACGAGGGGGACGTCCTCGCGCCTTCTGTCTCCGCCCGCTCCTTCGTCGACCCCCAGGGATTCACCAAGTACTATTTTAATCAGACCCTGTGCTCGAACCAGGTCGACATCGTCGGGGCCCTGACCTCCGACGCCAGGACCTCGATCACGGTCGAACCTCGACAAGTAGGTAAAACCAGTTCGGTCGCGGTTGCTTGCTCGATCCTGTGCGAGACCGAGGGCTTGGAGTGGAACAAGGACCATCCCGAATCCTACCGCATCGGCATCTTCGCGCCGAAGGCGGCGCAGGCGCAGCTGGACACGGACAGGATCAAGTCCTGGGCGCGATACACGAAGCAGGGCCGGGCCCTGATCAACTGGGAGGAGTCGACGAACGATAGGATCGTCTGGCACAACGGATCAGAGATCAGGATTTACTCCGCGTCTGAGCAGGCCGAGAACGACGGCAAGACCCTGAACCGGATCATCCTGGAAGAGGCGCAGAAGATCAGCGACGTCGTCGTGAGCCAGTCGATCCTGCCCATGGGCGGAGCGGTCGCGGCGAAGATCGCCAAGATCGGGACCGTGCGCCCGATCCGCAACCACTTCTTCAACTCGTGGCACAACGACGCGAAGGCCTTGAAGACCTGGCACCACTGGCTGATCTGCGATAACCTCCTGCGCGGCGGCTTCCGCGAGTACGGTGGCCGCAAGATCAGCCAGTACGTCCTCGATATGATGCCCCTGGCCGAGAAGGAAAAGTACATCCGCGCGGGAATCTTCCCCCAGAACCCCGACTTCTACTACCCCGGTCAGCAGGAACTCAACGACTTCCTGACCCAGTACGAACTCCGGTGGCTGGAGCAGTTCGGCCTCTTCCTGGATGGTCGGGAGAAGGCGATCCTCTTCAGCGGGTTCACCCCGTTCCAGGATTCTCAGAAGTCTATGGAGGAGGAGATATACGCGGGCATCGACTTCGCGACCGGGGTCGGGGCCGACGAGACCGCTGTTTCGGTCTGGCGCCGCCGGGGAGCGGTCCTGACCAAGATATGGGGCTGTTCCTGGTCGGACATGCCCGCGCCAGATCAGAAGCGGGAGCTGCTCAACCTCTTCTGCAAGCGGGGCCCGTTCTACGGAGTGCGACTGGGCCTCGGCGACTTCGGCGGCAACGGTGCCGCCATCATCCCGGAGCTGGCCGAGGCCGGGCTCCCGTTCCAGAGCATCAGCTTTGGCTCCAACGACAAGAACATCGTCGGGGCCTCGATGAACATGAAGACGTCGATGTTCCTCGACTTCAAGCGCCAGCTCCAGATGGGGTGGCTGCGCTACCCCGTCATGGACTCGTCGACGCCGATCGAGTTGCAGATGGACTATCAGAAGGGCGTCCGGCAGTGGACGGCCCTGGAGCAGGAGATCATCGGCTTCGGTATCAACCGCCGCATCCAATCCCCAGACTCGGATCACGACGACCTGTGCTGTGCCGACATTTTAGCAGTGCGCGCGGCCAAGATCGGACCGCAGCCCCTGGGCCAGCGCCGGTCCACGATCGGGCCGATGCCATACTTCATCGTCAGGAGCCAGTTCCGATGAGCACGGCGGACTACAGCATCACGTTCGACCACCCGCTCATGGGCACCAACCAGTGGGTTCTGGGGAACGGCACCATCGGAGTAGATCAAAGCCCTGGGCGAGGCTTCACCGTGACCTACACCTATCCCGGAGGCCATTTTTCTGTGGTCCCGGATCGGAATCGTCATGCCCCCGCCCGCGACCCGCTGCTGACTGAGGTCTGGGCCGACTAAGAATATATGGTTATACCTGGTAAAACAAACTACCTAACGACCCTAGTCAACACCAGGACCATCGCTGGCGAGTATTGCAATTTCACGAGAATCCTGCTATTAATATGACAAGGCCATGGGACTCAATCGAGAAGGTTGAGCGCGCGTTCTATGAATTCAATAGAGGTCAGGACGCCCGGAAGGCCAACGCCAAACTCCCTGCCAAGGGTTTTTTTGATAAGTGCATGACCGAGTTGACCAAGATCACTCCGACGGAGAAGGCGGCCCTGGCCCGGTGGCTGTGTTCCAGGATGAGGGGATAGCCCATGGGCCCACACGGTCAGCCGGAAGAACCGTCGGGGTTCCAGAGGGAGGTCCTGGTATTCATGGGAGAGATCAAGGGCCGCCTCACCAGCGTCGAGAAGGGCGTCGTCGACATCGGCGAGGAGAACTCGGTCCAGACCAAAGCCCTAGGGAAGCTCGAAGAGCAGTTCCATGGGAGGATGCGCAAGATCGAGCACACGGTCTTCGGCAACGAGGAGACGGGGAAGATCGGCCTGGCCGAGAAGGTGCGCTTCCTCGAAAGCGGCTGGGTCAAGCTCACGACCGGGGCCGTCCTCATCCTCACGATCTTGGTAGAAATTCTGAAGGCGGGGGGATCGTGGGCAGCGCATTATGTGGCCTCCCTGCTGAGCAAAGGGGCGATCAACCCGCCCGTACATCCGTAACGGAGGTATAGAAAAAATGACAGACCCGACAACCACGGCCCCTCAAGGAGCCGCCACGACCCCGGCTGAAGCCCCGGTCCAGACCCAAGCCGACCCGGCGATCACCGCAGCCCCTGCGGCTGTGACCCCGGCCCCGGTGGCGCCCCCGGCAGCGGCCCCGGCGGCGGCCCCGACTCCAGAGGACCAGGCCATGGCCAAGCAGCAGGAGGCCCAGCAGGCCCTGCTCAAGGTCCGCAAGGACAAAGAGGACGCCTGCGCCAGGGAGATTCAGCAGGTGTGTGCCAAGCACGGCTGCGAGCTGATCGTCGGCCATCAGGTGAAGGTCAGCCTCGTGGGCGCGAACGGGAACAGATGATCTGCATCCCCCGGGGGCGCTCGGCGCCCCCGGGGAATCTGCGAGGAGGAGGAACCGGTGGCAGGAAAGGATGATCTCGGGGAAGCATTTGCGAGGCTCGCCTCCGTCCCCACCCAGCCCCCGATGACCAGGGGCGAGTGGGTCGACAACTTCCAGACCATCTCCCTGCACGGCCTCACGGTCGCGACCCCAGGAGTCGACGCCGAGTCCTTGGACCTGCGAGTTCGAGTCGCCAGGATCGGCAGCTTCTGGTTCCGGGACGAGGAGTGCCACGTCTACGCCATGGAGCAGGCCCTGCTGGAGATGATCAAGACCAGGGAGCGCTTGCAGGACCGCGACTTCTCGGTCGTGACCCCGATCTGGGTGTTCTACCGGTGCGGGAACAGGGCCAAGATCATGGCGAACCCCGAGGCCCTGGCCGTGGCGAATCGGAACTTCCTCCGCTTCTTCGACGAGGCGTACGCGAGGCATAAAACCAATGGCTGAAATAACCCCCAGCGGGATCATCGTCACCGGAGCCCCGACCGACGTCAAGGCCTCCGCCGTCGTGCCTGGGACCCGAGAGGTCCTGGAGAACATCTACAACGACTTCCTCGACGCCAAGCAGAAGGGCGATCTTTCCCTGGAGTGCACGTTCGACACCTGGATCAGGAACTCGATCGACATGCTCAAGAATCACCGGGCCCGGGAGATTCAGGAGCAGCACGTCATGGGCCAGATCGGCAGGGCCGAATTCGAGGCCCTCGACGAGTACCGGAAGAAGCTGGTGGCGGTGCTGGAGAAGTGCGATCCCCGAACCTGGGGCTTCGACCAGTACGGAATCCAGTACATCCAGCAGAGCGAGCGCTACCTCTTCAAGGAGAAGGTGGGGCGCAACGACGTGGTCGTGCCCGACAACCGGCCAGTCCACATCAGCACCGGCAACGAGCGCGGGATCATCAGGTGACCGATGCCGACCGATTTCTCGTTCGTCAAGCCCGAGGGTTGGGAGATGATGAAGCCCGACTTCGAGAAGGCGGAGAAGAAGTGGCTGGAGAAGGTCAAGAAGAAGGAGATCGATCAGGCGACGGCGGACAAGATCGTGAAGCTGATGTGGGACAAGTACGACCGATGGTCAAAGGGTAAGGGCCTGAAGAAGAAAGAGGACCAGACAATGATACAGAGGCACGAGAAGCCTAAGCACAAGGAAGAGCGCCAGGCCATGGTCCGTGAGGCCAGGATAGGCCGGACTCAACTGGTGGACATCCTCAATGCGATCACTAATGGGACGGTAGACAATCCCAATGCCTTCGCTTATACCCTGCAACTCAATCAGATTGCCGATGCCGAGTTTTTCGACATGTTCTCCAGCGATGTCCAGACTTACCCCCAACTTTACCCAGATTCCTTGGTAAGCTATTTCCAGAATTTATTCAAGGAATGGGGTTTTGGCCCTGGCCTTGACAACTTGAAGAAGACGGCCATGAACAGGCAAGCTCGGGTCAACAGGCAGCAACTGGTTGAAATTCTGAACATGATAACCGGAGGCAATGGTCCGATATGGAATTCGGAAGATTTCCCTCGGGTTCTGGAGCAGAAGAGAATAAGCGAGGACGAGTTCTTCAACATTTTCGCCGAGGACGTAAAATCATTTCCCAATCTGTATCCCCGCCATTTCATTAACTATTTTCAGGACTTGTTCGAGGATTGGGGTTACGGTCCTGAAATGGAGCGCGTGAGAAAAGCCTATCGAGGGAACAACGGACCGAAACCTAACCCAATACCTTCCGGTGGTCCTGGGCGGGCCCCAGCTCAGGCCCCAGCTCAGGCCCCAGCTCAGGCCCCAGCTCAGGCCCCAGCTCAGGCCCCAGCCGCCGGTCCCGGGCAGGTCCCCGAGGCCCCGGCCCCCGGGCAGTACCCGACCGAGCCCCAGCCGTGGCCGCAGGGGATGGAGCCTCCGCGCAGCGCCCAGGGCCCGGTCTTCCGCTACTACGTCCTGTTCCGGATGCCGGGTGAGCAGCAGCAGCGCGCGGCGATCGCCGAGGGCGTGAGCCAGGCCGACATGGGCGCGTGGCTGAACAAGCAGCAGGCGGCCAAGGTCCAGTTCTTCCAGGCCAAGCAACTGAGCGGGGGCCAGGCGACCCCGGTTCCCGGACCGGGCGTCGCCGCCAAGGTCCCGATCAAGGTTCCGGTATCGATTCCTGCTGGAGGTGAGTCCGAGACTTCAAGTGGTATGATCGAGACTTCAAGTGGTATGATCGAGACTCCAAACCCAATGGACCCCAAGAGATATCTTTGGGGTATGAAGTTTAAGACGAAATCGGGGCATATCGGCGTGATCCCAAACCCGGCACGTCCAGATGTAAGGGCCCCGAATATGACCGGAACCGAGATGATACATCTCATGGAATGGTATGAGAAGGCGGGTTTGCCCATCATCGAGCTACACAAGACTGGTCCGGGTGTCGAGGCCAGGATAGGGGATGACATTATGGTTCGCATGGCTCAATCGGAGACTCCTGAAGACAAGTTCAAGTCCGGGACCCCCGTGATCTTCACCGACGACGTCAACCTTGAGTTCTCGTCCCTCTCCGCTCGGGGGCCGGTCAAGAAGAACATGACCGGGCGCGTCAAGAAGGTCGACGACCAGAACTACACCATCGACATCGCCGGGCAGATGTACCTCGTCCCCAAGATCGTGGCGGAGTCGGTCATGTCCGAGTTCAAGCCCGAGGTCGTGGTCGACGAGGGCGACTTGGAGGGCGGGCAGCAGGAAGCACCCGCACCTTCGCCCGAGGCCGCCGCCGCCGCTCCCGAAGCTGCTCCGGAGCCCCAGGATCAGGTGGAGATCGAGGAGCAGCCCCAGGCCCCGCAGGCCCCGGCGCCGGTGGGCGGCGCCCCCAAGACCGACCTGTCCAAGGCCCCGAAGCCGCAGGCCAAGCCCCAGCCAGTGGCGAGCGTGGATGACGGGAGTATCGTGGTTCTGGCCTCCGAGCTAGAGGACGGATCGATCACCAGCTTCGCCAGCACCTACGAGGAGCGCCCCGACCTCGGCGACATCACAGGCGCCCTCAGGGGCATGGTCGTCGTCGCAGCGTCGATGACCAACCGCGACGTCGCCAAAGCCTTCGCTAGGGGCGGGGAAAAGGCCAGGTCCAAGCACATGTTCATCGACGGAGACACCGTCTACTCCTACGGCACGCACTTCCCGATCGCGACCAGAGCCGATGACGGCACCATCTACTTCACGAGCAAGAGCTACAGTGCCTCGACTTCGGTGCACAAGAGCCTGGTCCGGAAGGAGCTGTCGATCAAGGGACTCACCATTCAGGAGTCCTCCGTGACCCTGGGCGACAAGGTCGGGCCGCCGAACCCCGAGGACAAGGCCATGCAGGACAAGCGCGACGCCTCGGAGCAGCGCCGCCAGGAGCGCCGCCAGAAGCGGCAGGTCGGCAGGCCCTCGGAACCGGTGGCGGAGGAGTCCTACGCCCCGGGTCCGACCGCGCCCCAGACCGGCAAGGACGCGATCCCGGGTATGGGCCCGCTCATGAAGAGGCACACGGTCCCGGCGCCGCGCAAGGAGGAACCCTCCTACTTCAACATGGAGAAGGAGGTCCCGACGATGAAGCCCGGTCAGCAGCAGATCGTCCTGGATCGCCTGCTTGATCAGCTCTCCCAGGAGTCCGACCCCGAGAAGCGGAAGCAGATCGAGGAGAGGATCAGGTCGGTGCAAGCCTCGATCAGGGCGATGATGCTCCGGCGCGCCGAACTCATCGGGATCGATGGGCTTGAGCAGGAGGTCGCGGACAGGACCAAGGAGAAGTTCCATATCAAGGACGACGACGGCCCCATCAAGAACTTGCCGGTGAGCGAACCCTTCTCGCGGCAGAACACGAAGCCGCTCAACACCGCCTCGAAGTCCGAGGCCTTCGCCGACCTCCTGATGCTGATCGAGCGCGAGGCCCCGGGCGTCCCGTCCGAGATCGGGAGGAGACTCTACCGTGCAGACGGTGCTGTCACGCCCCACAACAGATAAAGGCCAAGGGCTCAAGCCCTCGGAGGTAGTTATGAAGAAGTCGGCTGAAGCCGATCCGCACGCTGAGCAGGACCGAGTCATACGAGAATGCCTAGGGAACGAAGAGAAGCTGAAGTCTCTCAACGACACGATGGCGAGGACGATCGCCACCGAGGTCTACGATTTATCCCTGGCCAGGGCCCTGCTGCTGCCGCACCTGTGCTACGGGGGCGGATACTCTCCCGTCTACCAGGAGACCGACGCCGGTCCCGTGGTGATGGTGGACCTGGTCAGGACCGAGGAGCGCGTGCTCCACTGCCGGGCTTTCAGGGACAGCCTCTGCGAGGAGGAGACGGTGAGGACCAGGCAGGATATCAGGTACCTGACGGTCAGGGGCAAGGCCAGGCCCTCTTCCTTCACCCTGTCCTGCGTCTGCACCGCGAAGAGGACGGAACTCGGGCAGCGCCCCTACGCGATCGTGGAGCGCGCCCGACAGCACCTGCTCCGCAGCCTGGCCCAGGACGAGACCAGGGTCATGCTCAGGGCCTTGGCTTGGGTCTGCTCCAGGTTCGGGACGCTGCGGTGGTGCGTTCGTCCCCAGGCCTCGCTGCTGCGGCTCCTGGGCGAGGCCGTCCAGCGCTCGGGGATGCACCGGAGCCCCGTGATCCTCTGCTCGCCCCTGGCCTTCGCCAGGATTCTGAATTTGAGGATCGCGCGCCTGGCTTCGGACCCGTCCCAGGACAGGCCGAGCCAGCCGATCGCGGCGATCGAAGTCGAGGGGCAGACGATACCGGTCTACGTAAACCAGTCGATCCCCAACCACCTCTTCTACGTCATCCCCAGCGGAGCCGCCCTCGGGCAGATGCCGATCTTCTCCGAGGTCAAGGTCGAGAACTACGACCGGAGGGAGCGGTTGATCAAGGGCTGGCAGCTGTGGCAGGGACAGGGCATGGTCTTCGTCAGGCCCCGGTCCACGAACGTGGTCTACTTCGGTTGGCGCGGCCTCTTGGCCGCCGTCAAGTCGCTTCTGGGATGGGGGAATAGTTGATGGACCCTAAGGACTTGATCACGACTTTGGAAAAGATTCGGGAGATTGCAACCAGCGCGGCTCCCAAGATCGCGGACTACAGCGCCAAGGATCAGGTGGATCGAATCGCGGGCCTAGCGGACTCCGCACTCAGTCGGAACCAGGCCTCGCCTGGGTCAGACGCACCCCAAGGAGGGTAATATGCCTCAGATCGGAACCCCGCAGACGAACATCCTCGAACCCATCGCCGGTGGATATCCGGCGACGACCCCGGCTGCCGCAGGCGAGTCCGCGCTTCTCCTCGGTCAGACCTTGGTCGACGACGCCAACCAAGAGACCGGGGGTCGGGACTCTTCCGACACCCAGCCGTGCCCCAAGCCCTACCGCGTGGCCGTGGTCCAACCCGACCTCCCCGCGATCAACACCGAGACCGGGACGATCGTGCCGACCCCGGCGGTAGACGCGAACGGGGACGAAATCTCCGAGTCCAACGTCGTGTTCTCGACGCTGACCACGGGCGGTCCCTACGACGTGTCCCAGCAGGGTCGCGCGCGCGCGGTAGAGGGCGGGATCAACTCCGGCTTGGTCGAGAACGAGACCGTCCCGGCTGCGCCGAAGACCGGCGGGCCCGGAACCGGATACGGCGCCTTCAGCGGCGGGACCCCCGCAGGCGTCGGCTCCGACGGCGCTGGCGACAGCCTCAGCTCCCAGGCCTCGTTCCCGGCCATCAATCGCAGCGGTTCCCGGAACAACGCCTCGATCAACGTCATCTCCCGCCCCGGCGACAACCAGGGCCCGCTGTTCCTCTTCTAAGGGGAATCGTAAAAATCCGTAAAGAATTGTAAAGGAGGAGCAGATGCCGCAGATAAACCCGTTCCCCAACCCCGACACCGGGGCCTACGGACTCCAGCAGGCCGCTGAGTTCCAGGCCCAGATCGAGAGCCGGGGCGGCGAGGAATCGCCCAACCCCCCGTCCACGAACCTGCCAGCGTCAGTCAGGCTCATGTCCGACGCCCCGCCGCCGATCCCGGCCACCGGAGTCGTGCCCTTCATGAACCCGGTGAACACGCCCAGGGTCGACGAGTCGCTGCGGACGGTGAACAACCTCCCGCCGACGATGAGCGTCAACCTCAGGGAAGACTTCATCAACGAGGCCGAGGGCGGCCACACGCCCCTGACCCCGAACATCATCGCCCGCGACGGTATGCAGGTGATGACCGACGGTCGCCCCGGAGGCCCGGAGGACAAGGTCCTGTCCGGACCCAACGCAGCGGGCAGCGGTCCGATCATCAACCCGCAGCAGCCGACGGTGGTGCCGCCGGTCGTGGCGCCTCCCGCGCCCCTGGACGACCTGAGCTAGGATGCCCCGGGCAGGCGCAGACGAGAGGGACTTCATCGCCCTCGCGCACTGGTTCGTGCGCGAGGTCGGTCCGCGTCTGTCTGCCTGGGTCGACGGCGAGGGCGTCAAGGTAGAGGCCCGGGCCTTGCAGGCTCGGGCCAACCGAGCCCGGGCCATCGGTGAGGTCGACGACCACGTCCACGCCTTCCTGATCATGAGCACGGCCCAGGCCCTGCGCTGGTGCTGGGCCGAGGGTCTGGGCGTCTCTGGTCGGGCCTGGGTCAAGCCCGACGGCGAGGTCGTGCAGGCGCCGAACGGACACGTCCAGTGGGTGACCGAGAACATGGACAACCTCATCGCCCAGGGCCTGGCCCCGCAGGACCCGGCGAAGAGGACTCCGCAGGCCACGTCCATCAGCCTGATGATGGATCAGGGCTGGGTCAGGTACTCGGGCGGGCAGATCACGAGCCCGAAGGGGATGCCGAGCGCGGCGCAGGTCGCGGCCCTGGATGGCCTGATCAAGCAGGTGGGGGCCCCTGCCGGGTTCAGCATCGACCTGCTGATCGGGAAGCAGTTCCTGTCCGTCCCCGCGTCCGAGGTCGAGGCCCAGGGCCTGGAGGCCGTCCTCTCCAGGATCGGGACCGAGCACCGCGCGGACATGGGCGGGGGCACCGACGGACCCCAGCAGCAGGGCGACGGCTGCGACGTCGGCCACAACTTCATGGAGACGGTCCAGGACGGATCGACCGCGCCGTTCGAGCGCTCCTACCGCTACATGAAGCAGGACTGGCAGCCCGAGGTCTGGTGGTCGAGGCAGCTCCTGGACTACCTCAGCCACAATTTCCCGGGGAAGAAGGACGTCAGCGGTCCCGAGCCCGACGCGGGCTCGATCCCGAGCGCCACCGGCCCCGGGCAGCAGTTCGCGTCTGCGGTAAAGACCGTGCTCACGGCCATGGAGCGCGAGGCCGACGCCACCGACCCCTCGGACACCGACGGCCAGCACGATCAGCTGAACGAGGACTCAACCTCCACCCACCTCCTGGACCCGGCTTCCGTCCTCTACAAGAAGCAGCGGGGCCTCGGCGCGCCGATGGGAGACCCCGGAGGTGGCGGCGACGGGGAGATGCGCACGCGCCTCGGCCAGCGCTGGTTCCGGCGGAAGTCGGACAAGGCCCTGGAGCAGCAGATCATCCAAATGGAGAAGGACCACCTGGAGCCCCAGCAGATCACCCGGGAACTCCGCGAGGACGGTGTCCCGACCCAAGTGATAGATGAGACGTACGATAACCGGGACAAGAACCTGGTCAAGGTAGTGGAGGTCACGATATGATGGGCGACAAATTTTGGTCTGAACTCCGGGCGACGATCGCCGGTCTAAACAAGAAGCCGATGGTGAAGACTGCGTCGGCCAAGGACCCAAACCGCGTGGCCGTCGCCGAGGCCAAGGCCTCCGGGTTCTTTGTCAAGGCCAAGGCCATGGGCTGGGGCCTGTACCAGGTCGAGGAACTGGACGGCGGCCTCGGCTCGATCTGGCACGTGGAGAAGGACGCGGCGACGGGTGAGCAGTTCCTGGTGAAGCAGGTGGACCCCGTCGGCGACATCGTGCGCCGGGTCAAGACCGCTGCGGCCACGGGCAAGATCGTGGTCGCCGAGGACGAGAGCATTGACCCGAAGGGCGGGGGCGTGGACACCCCGTGCAAGGAATGCGGCAAGCCCCTGGGCATGGCCTACTTCTTGGACGCTCTAGGAATCTGCACCGACTGCGTCAAGAAAAGGCACAAGGACGTGACGAATCCTGGGTGGCGGAATAAGAAGGCATCGATCGTTGTCGCCGAGGACGAGAGCATCGTCCCCCAGGGCAAGGATGACGGGTTCGGGGATCAGGACAACCTCATCGTCGACGATCAACCCGAGCAACCCGCAGCGCCAGAGGCTCCGGCAGCCGTTCCCCCCATGAACGACATGGTCAAGTCGTACCTTGGGACCGCGCTCTGGGCCGAGACCGACAACGCCGATGAGAGAGGCGGAGAGCCCCTGGACAAGAACTACGACGTCGAGGACTTCGCGCCCGAGGCCGTGGCCAAGGCCACCGCCGACTGCGCCGCGTTCGAGGAGAAGGCGGGGCCCCTGCTCGAAGGCATCGAGCGCCAGGGTCAGGATGTTCCCGACGTCATCGGCTTCCACTTCTGGCTGACCAGGAACCACCACGGCGCCGGGTTCTGGGACGGCGATTACCCCAAGGAGATCGGGGAGGCCCTGACCAAGCTCTCGCACGAGTTCAGAGAACAGTACGTGGATGTCGGAGACGACGGAAAACTTTACCTATCATAAGGGACCAGGAGAACAGACCATGAGCGCAGACAAGATTTTCCCCGCAGGCTCGGGCAAGGGTCAGGAGACGGACATGGACAAGCTCGCCCAGGGCATCAGGGCGGCCAAGGCCGCCACCTCCTCCTGGATCGACGACGTTCAGGATCGGATCGCCGAGACCGGTCGCCGCATCATCGCGGCCCGGGATCACGTGAAGATGGCCTCGGCCCCGCAGCGGACGAGCCCCCTCCCCAACAACCAGATGTACGCGGTCGACAGGATCGATCAGGGCAAAGGCGGGCCCCGGGACCTGAGTCAGATCGCGGCCCAGGACAAGGACCGCCAGGTCAACAACATCGTGGCCAGGGCCCGCGAACTCCTCCAGAAGAAGATCGCGGAGGTCCCGCTCAACGGCGCCGACGTCTACCTCACGAGGACGGACATCAGCCGCTGGGATGACCACACCGGAACCCCGCAGACCGGGAGGATCGCGTTCCAGATTCCGTTCAGCACCCCGAGCGGCGGCCCCAGGACGATCTACGCCAACGTCGACATCGTCCTCGGGGACCCGATGGAGCCCCGCTACTTCAGCGACGGCCTCAACCACCACTACGCCTTCGACAAGTCGGGCCTGAGCGAGATGCTCCAGGGCTCGATGTTCGACGTCGTCCAGACCCCGCACGTGGTCCCCGAGCAGAAGTTCACGGGGCCGGAGTTCCACTCCCCCGACGGAATCCCCGGGCAGGTCGCTGCGGTCGACGGCCCCAGGATCGTGCGCGCGAACCGGGACATGACGCGGCAGGCGGGCGTCCCAGAGAAGCCCCGCTACGTCGCCGAGGGCATGGTCAGGGCCATCTCCAAGGAAGCGATGGAGATCGCGGCGCCGCTGAGCCCGAGTCAGGTCCAGGACATCAAGACCAAGCCCGCAGCGCCACCCCCGCGCCAGCCCTCCCACGCCCTCTCCAACTACCCGACCGGCGCCGAGTCCAACACCGGCTACCCCGAGGGAGATCAGGCCCCGGGCAAGTCCACGCTCGCCTCCCGCGTCGTGGTCTCGGTCTCAGGCATGAGCCAGGTCGTGGAAGACCTGAAGCTCATGGACATGCGCATGGTCAGCTTCCGGGACCTGATCCAGCTCCTGAAGCAGCACGGGAGCATGGCCTCCGTCGACTTCGAGGGAGCGGCCAAGACCTTGGCCAAGGACGGGATCGTCCTGTACCAGGCCGCGTCCAAGGCCGACGCCTCCCTGGGCCGCCGCGTAGCCCGCGCCCACGCGCAGCGGCTCGCCGCACCCGTGGCCGAGCCCCAGGAGAAGAGCGAACTCCCGACCAAGCCCGAGCAGGAACCCGGGGCCAAGCCCCAGGATCAGGTCCCGCCCGAGCCCCCGGCTGAGCAGCCGCAGCAGCCGCAGGCCCCCCAGCAGCCCGCGCCGCAGGGCCAAGCCGAGATCGCGCCCCCCAACGGCATGGATACGGTCGAGTTCAAGGAGTGGAACCGGCTGATGGACGAGTGGCGCAACGAGAAGGCGACGATGAACGAGCGCGAGGAGAACAACGTCAAGAACGGGCTCTCCCCCGAGACCGGCATCGACTACACCAACCTCCAACTGATCATGGACAAGATCAGGTCGATGCAGTCCTCGGTCCAGGGCCGCGCGACCCAGGACCTTCAGGAGGCTCCTGCGGACCTCGCCGCAGCCCCGAAGACCAAGCCCATGCCCGGCGCGGGCGGGGGACCGGCGCCGAAGGACATGGCCGGGGCCCCGGCGGAGCAGACCCTGATCCCGGAGAAGGGGCAGGGCCTGGCCGCCGATAAGCGCCCGATCAGGACCGCCCTGGATCAGGCCCTGGACATGAAGGAGCAGGGCACGACCATCCTCGACGGGGTCGAGACCGTGGCCGCGAACACCGCGAACGTCGACGCCGCGACCGGGGGTGGGACTGCGTTGCCGAAGACGGCGGACATGGCGTCCCGTCCCCCATTGGGCGGCAAGGACTTCGACCTCACGGGCATGATCATGGCCTTCGAGAGCGGAGAACTCGACGACTCGGGCATTATCGAGTTGTTCCAGCACCTGGTCGACACCGGCATGGCCTGGAAGCTCCAGGGCTCCTATGGCCGCGCGGCACAGTCCCTGATCGAGCAGGGATTGATCCATGTGCCGGTTGAGAGCCAGCCCAATGCCTACGGAGACATCGTCCCCGGGACAGACACCGGTAAAACATGCCAGCTCTGCAACGGGGCCCCTCTGAAGAGGACCCCCGGCGGTGACTGGGCTTGTCCGAAGTGCGAGAAGGACATGTTCATGAGTGGGGACGAGATGAGGGCTGCGGTCAAGAGCGTTATGTCTAAGTTCGCCGTCTACGAGGTTGACGACGAGGCCAAGACCCAGATGTCGGCTATGGGCAAGGACCCGGCGAACCCCCAGCATGTCAAGGAGTTCATGGACACGTACAAGAAGACGGCGGGCGTCCGCAGCCAGAAGTTCCCGGAGGTGTGCAAGAACTGCAAGCACCTCATGGTCCCCGTGGGCTACTCCGTGCTCAAAGAGTTCAAGCACGAGCGCCTGCCGATCTGCGGCGCGGCGCAGGCAGACGGCGTCGGCTTCCGCTGGGCCCACTTCCGGGACTGCGCTGGCTACGACCCGATCGCCAAGGACGTGGAGCAGAAGGTCGACGTCAACGCCCCGGAGTCGGAGCAGAAACCCGCCGATGAGAAGAAGGTGGTCAAGCCCATCAACGAGAGGCGCGCGGACGGCAAGCGCGTCGCGGTGGCACCCCCGGGCCTGGAGCACGTCGTCAAGGAACTGAAGAAGGACCCCAAGGTGGAGAACCCCTTCGCCGTCGCCTGGTCGATCAAGGACAAGCAGGAGGGCAAGCAACCGGAGAAGAAAGCGGCGGCCCTACCCTCCGCCGACCCCAAGTCCGTGAAGGAGAAGGTCAGCCCCACCGGCTACGGCCTGGACATCCGGGAGTGGTGCAAGTCCCACGGCCACTACGCCCCGGCGGGTGAGCACCACCCCACGCACGACTGGTGCACGCTCTGGAACACGGCGGTGGAGAACCTGGTGATGCTGCCGAGCGGGGCCGTCGTCCCCAAGAGCATGGCGGGGATGTCCTCCGAGCCCCACGGCGAGGGCGGACCCCGGCAGTTCGGTCGGGACATGGATCAGAGCGGGTGAAGATGGACGAGAACTACCGGACGCGGATCAGCCACCAGCCCGACTGGCTCATAGACGGGCTGGTGAAGTCCGCCGTCTTCGCCGACGAGTCCAGGGACGAACCCATGTTCAAGACCGAGGTCTCCTGGAACCAGCTGAAGACCCAGGTCCAGAGCCTCCTGGTCCGCAGCGGCCTCAACCTCACCAAGCGCGAAATCGGGGTCGCCACCTACTGGCTCACGGAGAGGATCGCGGGCTACGTAAGCGAGCAAGACACGAAGGAGACGTTGACTGAGACCATGCAGAACCTGGTCTCGCAGTACATCGTCGATAAGTCCCTCCAGCGCACCACCGGCGTGAGCGAGCGCGGTCCCATCCACACCCGGGAGTGGTATGACAAGAACTACGGCCAGGCTCCGGGCATGGACAAGGACGCGGCGGCGGACGACGACGATTCCGGGCCCGAACTCTCCGACGACTCCGAGCCCCAGGTCTTCGTCGGCATCGACGGCGACAACATCGGGAGCCTGGTCGAGGAGACGCTGCTCACCGACGACCCCGAGGCCGCATCCGCGATCTCGCGCTCGATCCACGACGCCCACGACGAGATCGGGGACGTGGTCAAGGAGCGCGGCGGTCGCCTGATCTTCGATGGCGGCGACAACATGCTCTTCACCCTGCCCCTGGACATTGACACGATCGAGGGAATCCGTAGAATATATAGGGACAAGACGGGGCACAGCGCCACGGTTGGGATCGGCAAGCGGCCCATCGAGGCCCACTTCGCCCTGGTCGTGGGCAAGAACACGGGCAAGGACAAGATCGTTGTCTTCGGTCAGGAAGTGCTGGACGAGTACGAGGCCATCCACGAAGAGCAAGAGGAGGCGGCGCCCCTGTTCCAGAAGCTGAAGTACCGGGCCAGTGTCAGCGCCGGAGCCAGCGGGGTCGAGGGCGTGGTCGACCGCGCGTTCTGGGACCTCGGCGTCGCCCGCGTCCTCCGCGCGGTCCTGGGCAAGCTCGGTCTCCCGGTCGACGACGAGTCCGTGTACGACACCTTCATACGCCTGGTCCACGCCCACGGCCTGGACAGCGTCGTCTCCATCCACCGCTTCTTCACCATGGGCTTCGACGCCCTGGAGAACGCCGTCCGCACCGTGCGCGGCGGTCCCGAGCCCACGGTCACTGCCGGGGTCAAGTTCATGGCTCTGGCCGCCGTCCCGACCTCGGAGCCCCAGCACTTCCCGGGGCAGTCGGTGCCCCCCTTCGGCCAGACCCGGAAGTCGCCGCACCCGAGGAAGGACTGGCTCACTATCGAGGATTACAACAAGGACCAGGTCGACGTCTCGAAGACGGACGTGAGCTACGTCGGCGGAAACGTGCCCAAGGACAGCCAGATGATGTGCGGCGGAGACCAGGGCGACCCGATATACGTTCCATAGAGAGGAGAACCAAGATGATCACCCCCTACCAAAACCCCGAAGGCCGCGACGACAAGGCCAGCAGCTTCTGGCACACCCTCGCCAACAAGCTGGGGCTCCGGGCTCCGAACCTCAAGCAGGCCTCCGCCGACGACCTCCGGGTCCAGCGCCTCTCCGACGGTATCCAGACTCAGGGCAGGGCCCCGATCCGGCAGGGCATGGTCAAGGTCGCGGGACTGACCAAGGTCTCGGCGCCGCAGCACCTGGCCGAGTCCGTGTTCGACCGCATCATCGACATGCACCGCCGCGCCGAGGCCCAGCTGAGCCAGGCCGAGCGCGTCAAGGCCGTGGACTTCCTCAGCCGGATCGCGGACCAGGCCGAGGGCGTCAAGGGCTCGGTCGGCGCCTGCGGAGGCGACCAGAAGGTCGCGGACCTCTGCGGCGAGATCACGGCCAAGGCCGACGCCGTGATCGGTGCCGTGACGCAGCTGAGGGATAAGGCCTCGGACATGTCCGTGGCCCAGGCCGAGGCCATCTCCAACGCCTTCCTCCTGATCAACGACGCCGCCAACTACCTCGGGAAGAAGGGGGCGGTCGAGCCCGCCTCGTCCCCGACCATGCCCGAGATCGAACTCATGGACGGCGGCCTCCCGGAGATGCCGCCCTCGGAGGAGACCCCGAGCCCGGCGTCGGCGATCGCGGGGCACATCCCGGCCATGGTCCGCAAGGCCATGGACGAGGCCTACGACGACATGCGCTGCGTCCACACGAAGATGCTCCTGATCGAGTCCATGCTCAACGAGATCATCGCCGACCTCAACGTCAACACGATGATGACCCCGGGGATGCCCGGGGACGGGATGCCCCCGACCACGGAGCTTCCGGGTCCGGACACCCCCGAGGCCATGCGCGAGGAGTCGGAGGAGCAGGCGGCGGCGAAGGGCGCCGAGGCCGGTCTGGAGGGAGTGGTAGTGGTGGCCAGAACCGATGTCCACCCTATCGAGGAAATGAACGAAGAGTACCATGGTCAGCAAGACGTCTCGGACCACAGAAGTCCGCCGTGGGAGAGGAAGCGGAGAAAGAATCTCCAGGAGACCAAGAAGACCGCCGCCTCCGGCGACCCCGGCGACTCCGAGCCCGGCAACTCGATCTACAAGGACATCAACAAGTGCCGGGACTGCGTCTGGTTCGAGTCCGACGTCACGCACGAGACCTACCGCGACAAGTGCAGGGGCTGCGAGCACGCCAAGCTCGGCGGCATCGCCAACCACTGGTGGCCCAAGGCCCAGCAGATGGTGATCTGGGCGCCCCAGTACGAGGGCGAGTCCGAGCACGTCCGGCTCTCGGTCAGAGACACGCTGACCCTGCGCCAGGCCCAGCCGGACCAAGCGCAGTCAGTCGCGAGGGAGATCGTGGCCGCCGCCGACCACCACGCGGTGGACCTCGGCGAGGTCATGGTCGACACGTTCCGCAACCCGCTGATCGCCAGCCAGATGGGGACGCTGGCGCGCGGGATCGTCGCCGAGGTCGCGAGCCTGACCGGCGTGACCATGGCCCGGGACGCCAAGGACGGCAACCTGATCATCGCGTATCCCGTGATCGAGCAGGAGGCCAAGGGCGAGAAGGCGAGGATCAGGGAACTCCGGACCCAACTCGAAGGCGAGAAGGACCCGGTGAAGATCAAGCAACTCCACGACGCGATCGAGGCCCTGCACGACCGGATCAGCAAGGACAAGGAGCGCAAGGAGCAGCGGCGCAAGGACCGGGCGGAGCGGAAGGAGAAGCAGCAGGCGGAGTTCGACAAGCAGCACGCGAACATCCCGGCGAAGACCGCATCGAAGTGGAAGGAGCGTGGGAACTGCTCTCATTGCGGGCATCCCATGTCTATGCACGGGGATACCACTTCGGCGTGCATGGACTGCGTCGAGTCCGGTGGTCCGTGCGCCAATGGGATTCCAAGTGGTTCCGAGGCGGCGGCGTCCCTGACCGGCAGCCTCTGCCTCGCCGACGCCCTCCAGTGGCCGTCGGACAGCCCCGAGCTGGGGGCTGGCGAGGCGTTCTCGGTCTGCCATAAGTGCGGCCAGGAGCACGCCCTGGACACCCCTTGCACTCCCGAGACCCCGGAGGAGCGCGTCAAGCGCATCGTCGGCCCCGGGCCGGGGAAGCAGGTGGCGACCATGGACGTGCCCCCCGGAGGGGCGGACGTCGCGGTCACCAGCGTCAACGGGATGCCCCAGGCGAGCGCTGGCGTCATCGGAACCCTCACCTCCAGGGGGTCGCTTCGTCTAGGGGAGATCGAGCAAGAGGCGTCTCCGGCCTGGGTCAAGGTCATCGCCATTATCGCCAATATGATGGGGACCAATTGCCAGGAAGTGGTTAATAATCCTGATCAGGGGAAGCAGGCTTACGAGTGGGTCGATCAGCATCGGGAAGCCGTGGACAAGATCAGGCAGGAGCTGCTGGATGACCCCGATATCAGCCCCCAGGAAATAGACACGGACATGGTCGCCGCCTTCAAGTATTTAAAGGGCAAGGATAGGCCCCAGGACAAGCACCATCCCGCGAAGACATCCCCGGTGAAAGCCCCGACTCAGAAGGTGCAGGCGCCAGCGCCAACGCAGCCGCAGACTCAGGTTAGTGTCGCTGGAACCCTCACCTCCAGGGGGTCGCTTTGACCACGTCGCCGATGTCCGGGGCCCGGACAGCGGCATCGGCGGCCAGGGTCCGGAGAACCTCAACCTCGTCGAGGTCGACCAGCCTCTTGATCAGAAAAATCCTGGCCCTAAACTCCGCCCTCGTCAGCGCGTGCGCTTCCGCCCTCCGCAGGGCCTCGAAGGTCAAGAGCCCGAGTTCTTCGAGGGCCCGGCGGGCTACCGCAACGTCGAGAAGGGGTACGGGACCGAGAATCAGCCGGACACCGGTTCCCCGTCCTCGATCATGCTCGCGACCTGGAAGAGACGTCGAACGCTGGTAGAGGAGACGATGCCTAACGCGGTGAAGGAGGGGGACCCCCAGGAAGAGGGACAGACCACGACGGGGAACCCCGGAGACGCGATACAGCAGAGTTTTTACGACATGCAGGCGAGGTAAAATATCTCTATGGCTGACGCCAACGACAAGACCGCGAGCGTGCCCGCCCCTGAAGGGTCGGGTCTCGTCACGTCCAACTTGGACGCCGAGTTCAAGATGATCAAGAACGCGGTGAGCCCGGGGCTGACCGGCAGCGCCCTCGTGGACATTCCCCGCGCGCGCATGAAGAAGATGGCGTCGCAGTTCGGGAACATGAGGCCGGGGCTGCACCGGCAGGCGCCGTCGTTCTACCACCCTCTGTTCGAGGCGCTGAACCTACAGCTTCCGACGAAATCCTTCTATCCCGGGACGCTGATCACCATGGCGGACGGGACACAGAAGATTATCGAGAATTTCATGCCCGGTGACGAGGTTGTTTCTCACGACGGGTCGATAGAGGTCGTGGAGTTCACCGAGCACCATCCTGCGACCGGATCATCCGTCGAGATCAAGGCCCAGGGCATGGACCTGCCTCTGCGCGTGACCTCTGGGCACAAGGTCCTGGCTCTGCGTGCCGAGGACGTGGGGTGCGATAAGGAAGATAAGCCCGGGTTCTGCATTTTCGGGAAGAATACCCACTGCGAGCGGTACACGAATGGGCCCAGGGGCAGCGTGGATCGCTGCAAGTCGAGGAGGAACGAAATCCCTGCCCCTCGACCGATCGAGGCATTCAAGCTCAGGAAGGGCGACTACGTGTTCGTCCCGATCGTGGGCGGCGTGGAGAAAATGAGTCCGTACAGGGAAGAGCGCTATAACCCGGCGACGAACTCGTTCATCCACGTCAGGGACGTCGAGGTGGACGAGAAGATGATGAGGCTCTTGGGCTACTACGCCTCGGAGGGCTCCGTAGGCAAGCGCGCTGACGGGGAAATCCACTCGACCACTTTCAGCCTGAATATAAATGAGAAGGACACCCTGGCAGCCGAGATCGTGGCCTTGATCAAGGATGTGTTCGGGAAGAAGGCTTGGAGTAACCCGGGGCAGAACAATACCTACATTGTGGTGGTCAACGGCAAGAAGATAGGGAAGTGGTTCATCCGCCACTGTGGCAAACTGGCCAAGGAGAAGGTCCTGTCCCGGGAAGTTATGTTCGCGGACCCCGGTCTCCAAGTTCACTTCCTGGCTGCGTACGCCAACGGAGACGGGTCCCAGATTACCGGGGGCTCCAGCGCGGGTAAGGTCGTGATCACCACCGCGTCGGAGAACATGGCCAACCAGCTTGCTATCCTGGCTAGGCGTTGCGGCATGGCCCCGACCAAGCGCTACGAGTACAGGAAGGACGGGTTCTCGGGCGAGGGACACCCGACGTGGAATTGGCAGGTCGGAATCGCCAATGGCTTCGTGGCCCCTTTCGTGGGGATAAGCAAATTCGTCCAGCACAGAAAATCATTTTTCATGAACAAGATGGTGATCCATAAGAAGTGGATCGCGCATAAGATCATCTCTGTCAAGGAAATCGATTATCGAGGAGAGGTCTGGAATATCGGAGTCCGGAAGCCGGTCAGAATCCTCGTTCCGTACAAGGAAAAACACCTTTTGCTCCATGGTCGCTTCGTCGGAGGGAAGCCGTTTGAGCACCATATCGAAATCACTGGGGTGAGCACGGCGGGCAATCATACAGTGATCGCCAATGGGTATGCTTGCTGTCAAAGCCGCGAAATCAATCAGTGGGCGCGCCATTTCATGAAAACAGATGGTTACGTTGGGACCACTATTTCTATGCACGCCGACCTCCCGATGACCGGAGCCCACCTGGTCTGCGACGACGAGAAGGTGAAACTCTTCTTCGAGATTCTGTTCTTCGACGTGATCAAGGGCCTCAACCTTATCGGCGACATTAGTTTGGAATACTGGAAATTAGGAAATGTTTTTCCGTTTGGCGAGTGGGACGACGACCGTGGCATCTGGACGGGCTTCAACCTGCTGAACCCCGACTTCGTCGAGGTCGAGAAGGCCAGCCTCGTCGGTGAGCCGATCCTCAAGCTGGACCCGGACGACAACCTCAAGCGGATCGTCGCCAGCCGCCAGCCCAAGGAACTGTACGAGGCGTTGGCCAAGATCGAGAACGGGCAGTTGGTCAACCTCGTGGCCCGTGGCGAGAAGATTCCGCTCAACAAGTTCCGCGTCAGCCACCTCGCGTACAAGATGAGCCCGTACGAGAGCGTGGGCACCCCGATCATGTTCCGCGCCTTCAAGCCCCTGATCTTCAAGGACTTGGTCCGCCGGGTCCAGCAGGCGGTGTACGAGCGCCACATCACCCCGATCAAGCTCGTGAAGGTCGGCACCGACACCATGCCCGCGAACCCGCAGGCCGTGACTCAGGTGCGCGAGGCCTTCGACGAATTGAGCCAGGACCTGAGCGCCTGGTTCGTCTACCACCACGCGATCTCGGTCGAGTACGTGTCCAGCGCCGGGAAGATTCACCCCTTCGACCAGGAGTCGAAGTGGATCAGGGAAGAGATCATGGCCGCTCTCATGGGCTCCGAGGCCATGATCGGCGGCACCGGCCCGAACTTCGCCGCTGGTTCGATCGGCCTCCAGGTCCTGATCAACCGGTACATGCGGGTCCAAGAGATGCTGGCGCGCTGGATCAAGGATACGATCTTCCGGCCCGTGGCCATAGCCCAGGACTTCCGGCGCCGCAACGAACTCGGGGAGGACGAGTACATCGTCCCCGACATCGAGTTCGAGTTCATGAAGCTCAAGGACGACGTCCAGATGAAGGGTCTGATGAAGGAGATGGCCAAGACCGGCCTGATCTCGAAGCAAACCTTCTACACGTACTTGGGCCTGGACTACCGCAAGGAGAAGCGCCAGATCGAGCGGGAGCGGGCCGAGGAGAAGAAGGCCGCGATGCAGGGGATGAAGCCCGGAGGCAAGCCCGGGGCGGGCGGCGCCGGGGCCCCTCCGCCCATGGGCGGTGGTGGCGGCGGGGACAGCGGCGGCGGTGAGGGACCGGTCCCCGGCGAGGGCGAGACTGCGGCCACGGTCCCGACCCCGGGCACGCCCATGCCTGCGGCGGAGACCATACCTGGCGCGGGCGCCGGTCAGGGACTCCCGGAGGCGGCATGAGCTTCGACCCCAAGAACTACCGTGGCGCGGGAGACCGCAAGGACGTGCGCACCGGCTCCCCGGAGGACGTGGCCCTGCGCCCCGGCCTCATGTCGGAGAAGACCCACCTCCCCGACCTCGACTACCGCAAGCTCCAGATGGCGTCCCTGGGCCGCATGGCCAAGGCCAAGACCGCCAAGGCCCCGGCGGACCACGCCGCAGGACAGCGGTATCAGGCCCTGGTCAACTACCTGAGCCAGCGCGGGTCCCAGGTCGACGCCGCAGAGGTTGACCGCAGGATGCGGACCTGGTTCGAGGACCTGATCAACCGCGTGCTCCAGGACCCGGCGGCCTGGGACGTGGAGAAGATTCTGGACGGCAAGGCCCTGATGGACTACCTCTCCGGGGTCAAGGGCGGGCAGGAGCAGCCCCCGCAGCAGGAACCCCCAGCCAAATGAACCCGATCATCTACCCGCACAGGGCAGTAGAGCGCGCGCCGATCAGGCTCGCGCTCCCCGAATCCGTGCTGGTCCGGAAGCTGGCGACCGCCCGCGACGACATGAGCGCGTTCGTGCTCCAGGACTTCCTCAAGGCCGGTTTCCGCGAGGTGGAGTGGCGCTACGGCTTCGAGCCCTGGCAGAATGAGAAGCTCTGGCAGGAGATGGGTAGCGTCTGCCCCGCGTGCTTCGCCCTGGACGGCCAGCGCTTCAAGATCGACTGGCTCCTCCAGAACATGCGGCACAACGCCCCGAAGTACACGATGAGTCACGTCAACTGTTTGCCCCCGGGGACGGAGATCATGATGTCGGATGGTTCTGTTCGCTTGATAGAGAGCATCAGGAAAGGGGACGCGGTCCTTGGGCATGACGGAGAGGCCCACCTCGTGACGGGGACGACGAAGAGGAAATACGTGGGCGACCTGGTCAGCCTATTGTCGTGGGGCGGAAAGGAACTATTGCTGACACCGAACCATCGCGTCTACGCTCAGAAGGGCCACTTGAAGTACGCTAATTCCGGCGGGACTGTGTTCTCGGATTGGGATTTTGTCCCAGCCGATGACCTCGAAGCAGGCGTTCGGAGAAAAAGGGGTGTATCCGACAAGGTCTATTTCCCAACGGTGTCAGGAAATTCTGGGTGCGATCTAACGGACGAGCAGGTGGAACTATTTGGGTACTGGATGGCCGAGGGTTGCACGAGGCTCAACAGGGGCACCGGAGAGAGGATAGCCCTGATCTTCACCATAGGCCAGCATGAGATGGATTTCGCGAATAGGATAGGGGCTCTGTGTTCCCGCCTGGAGCAAGATAGCCATCTCTCGATCAGGAAGAACGGGCACGCCACGGTGGTCTACTGGTCATCTAAAAAATGGACCAAGATATTCATGGGACTGGGCGGGCTCGGCGCGCGTGAAAAGAAGATGGCACCCGAGGCCATGAGGTGGCCCATCGATAAACAGAGAATTTTTCTCAACGCCTTCATTCGGGGAGACGGGCACATATCCAACCGGAATTTCTCGGACAAATATCTCGGGAGGACCCAGAGGATATACATCACCACTCACTCCAAGCAGTTGGCGAACCAACTGTACGTGATGCTGGATCGCCTGCACGTCCCGGTGTTAATGAACGAGACCATGACCCCCACCGGACCTCAGGATCGCTTGGCCGGATCAACTAAAAAGTTCCCCCACTATCTGATCCACTTCAACAGGTGGTCGTGGGACCGGGTCGGTAAGCCCCCGCACACCAACTCCAGAGTCCTGGTCGCGGCCAACAGCGTGGTCTCAATGCTTAGGTCAGTGGGCAGGGTTCCGTATTCTGGCATGGTCCACAATATCTCCGTCGCGGGGTCGCAGAGTTACATCGCCAACAGGATCGCGGTGCACAACTGCGAGTGCCGCCTCTTCAAGATCAACCGCACGGACGAGATGCTGGACTTCTCCGAGCAGGTGACGGTAGTCCCCGGGGACATCGACCCGAGCCTGACCGAGGCCCCGGTCGACCTCGGGGACGTGCCCGAGGATCAGCGCCAGGAACTGGGCCTGCCCGAGCAGGAGAACCAGTGGACGGACATCGAGTGGAAGTGGGACCCGAAGCGCAACGAGTTCGTCCCGCTCAAGACCTTCATGGAGGGAGAGACCAGCCCCTGGCTCCTGGACCAGGACACCGGCGAGTTCGTGCCCCACGAGGAGTGGGTTAAGCGCCACGGTCTGCAATGATATGAGCATGATCAAGCAAGGAGCACCGAAGGAGTCAAAGGTACTGGGCTTCGATCCGGCGGCGGGCTGGGTCGACCCCAAGTCCAAGGCCCAGCCTATGATCCCAGAACTGAACGTCTCGTGCCCGAACTGCCGCGTCCTGGCCCAGGCCAGCGCCGACGGCACCGTCTTCTGCCCGAAGTGCGGGATGATCATAAATCCCAGCAGCACCAACGAGAGGAAACCCCTATGAACCAGATCGCGCTCCCCAGCGGCGGTTGGCTGAAGTACGCGTCCTTCGGCGGCAAGGTCGTGGAGCGCGCCGACGGCTCCTGCCCCGAGTGCGCCCTCTTCCGGACGGCGGGCGTTGTCCGGCCCCGGTGCGAGCACCACTTCGTGGAGCGCACCGCTTTCGGTCTGAAGATCGCCGAGGCCCCGCAGAAGTACGCGGCGCTCCTCGACGACTACAAGAAGGCGATCAACGTCCAGCGCGTGGCCCCGATGAACCCCGAGTTCAGCTTCTACCGGGTCATGGGCCTGCACGGGGACTGGCCGAACACGAACGGCGACCTCTTCCGCTGGGGCTCCAAGGACGACGCCAACGAGCCCGAACTCCTGCGCCTGATCCGAGAGGGCAGTATGGTGGGGAAGAGCGTGTACCAGACCTTCGTCGGGAAAGGCAACTATAAGGACCACAACAACTCCAAGGTCGCTGACGCCGTCGGCATCATCCTCGACGCGGTACCGAACCATCGGGTTAAGGGCGTCGAACTCCTGCTCGCCGTGGACCGGACCAAGGACCCGATGCTGGTCCGGGGCATCGACAGCGGATACATCACAGACGTATCGATGGGCGCCGTCCACCCCGAATCCCTCGTTCTCTTGGCCTCCGGGGAGACCGTGATGGCCGGGCACATGATCCCCGGGGTCGAGGTCGTCACCCACTGCGGTCGCCCCAAGATCGTCAAGGCGGTGCAGGTCTCCCAGATCGAGGGCACCGTCGTCTCGATCAAGGCCGAGGGCCTCACCGCCACGGTCTTCACGGGGGACCACCCCATCTGGTCCATCTCGGCCCAGAGAAGGAAAGAGCAGAACATGTGGCGCTCCCGCATGAGCCACCAGCGCCACTTGAAGCGGATGGAGGAATCGGGGTACGAGCGCCAAAGGAATAGGACCGCTCTCTTGGAGCCCCGCGAAGTTTCCCCGAATTTCGTCTCTGCCGCAGACATAAAGGTGGGCGACTACGTGGGCATCCCCTTCCCCACCGAGGTGAAGCCCAGCACCTTCTCCAACAAGGATTTCGCGCGCCTCCTGGGCTACTACATCTCCGAGGGCTGGATCATCACCCAGGACGGGAAGATGTCCGGGGTGGGGTTCGCCCTCAACATCAATGAGGGGAAGATCGCCGAGGAGATCGCCAACCTCTGCAAGAAGGTCATGGGCAAAGAGGCCCACGCCAGAGTCTGCGAGGAACGGAACGGCCTCTACCTGGAGGTCCACGATCGCGTTTGGCCCAAGGTCTTCACGGACCATGCGGGCCGGGGCGCCAAGACCAAGTCACTGTCCAACGAGGTCACCCTCTGGGACCCCTCCGTCCAGATGGAGATGCTCGGAGCCATGATCAATGGCGACGGCTTCCAGACCAAGACGGGGATGGTCTATTACTCAACCTCCTCCGAGGTCCTAGCGCGTCAGGCCCAGTCCATCTTCGCGCGCTGCGGGATCATCGCGAACATCCAGGTCTTGAAGCACAAGCCCTCCAAGAACTCCGTCGTGAGGAAGGACACCGTGGAGTTCCAGGTCGCCGTGGGATGCACCTATTCCCAGAAGCTCTCTTCGGTCTCTAAGGTTTCCATAGTGGAGCCCAAGAGGCCGCACCACAACAAATTCATCCAGGACGGGTGCATCTGGACACCGATCAAGTCCAAAGAGATCGTCAAGTACTACGGACCAGTCGTCGACCTTCAAGTGGAAGGCGACGAGTCCTTCGTGGCCAACGGCATGGCCGTCCACAACTGCCGCGTCGCCTACTCCATCTGCACGATCTGCGCGAACGTCGCCCACAACGAGGCCGAGTACTGCCCCCATGTCAAGAACTGGAAGGGGCAGCAGTACAGCGGCCCCGAGACCGGGTGGAAGAACGTGCTCGCCGCCGAGGACAATCGCGGCGTCGAGTTCATCGAGGAGTCGTGGGTCACCGTCGGCGCCGACACCAAGGCCAAGCACCTGGAGAAGATCGCGGCGCTGCGCAAGGTCAAGGGCCAGGCGCGCATGGCCGAGATATTGGCCGAGGCCGAGTCCGAGCTGAACAAGAACTGCCTCTGCGACTGGCAGAAGGTGAGCAACCTCCTGGACATGGGGATCGCGCAGGCCATCCTGGCGTAGCTTGACTAAATTGAGGACTTGATACATAATATGGCAGAGGAAGTGGCCAAGGACCAAAATACCGAGATCGTGCTCAACATCTACGATCTGCCGAAGACGATAACGCTGCGGCTCCCCAACGGGGAGTCCAAGGTCTACACCATGAATTTTGCGCCGAAGACCAGCGGTCTATACCTGAACAAAGCTATGTAAGATGACACCGCCGTCGTAGCCCCTTAGGCAAGGGCGCCCGCGAGCGAGTCAGCGAGCGCGCGAGACCGAAAGGTCAAGCCAGCAAGCCAGCAAGCCAGCAACCACGCAAGGTTGCTGGCTTTTTGTTTTGAGGGAGGAGCAGATGAAGGACGAGAAGCCGCTGCACCAGGTCATCGCCGAAAAGTCCGGGATGCTCAACAAGATCATCCAGGCCAAATTTGGGGGCAACCCCGATGCGACCGCAGCCAGCGGCCAAGAAAATACTGTGGGGGACAACACCATGAAAGTGACGCGAAGCCAGGCCTCGAACGCTCCCGGAGAAGTCCGGGATGGGAAGCTCGTGGACGTGAAGGCGATGGCCGCCGCTGCGGCCCGGCAGGACGTGCCCGCAACCGATCTCGTGGCGTTGGCCCGCGCCAACGACCCCTACAACGAGAACTCCGCGATCCCCGCGACAATCGCCGGGGCCGTGACCGCTGCCGTCGAGGGCCTCCCCGGACAGGAAGTCTCCCAGGACAAGTCCAATGATGGAGCCCTGGGCAGCGTCGAGAAGACCCAGGCCGAGATGCTGAGCAATAAGCAGCACCCCGCCATCGAGAAGGCGGTCGAGACCCAGGTCGAGTCCCAGGTCGGGACCACCGACCCCTACAAGTCCCTGCACGCCAGCGCCGAGGTCGACCAGATCGTGGCCCGGGCCCAGGCCGTGCTCTCCGGAGCCGAGAAGATCAGGAAGGCCGCGACCGAAGTCGGCGAGCACCCCGGTGCGGGCAAGACCGAGGACGGCGGCCAGGGCAAGGTCTCCGGAGACCCGGCCAAGAACCCCCAGCAGTCGGCCAAGACCCTGGGCGACGGCGGCGCCGAGAAGGGCGCGTCCCTCTCCGGCAGGACCTCGCGCAGGGACGTGGTCGCCGCGATCAAGGCCGAAATGGCCCGTCGCGCCAAAGTCGAGGGCGCCTTGATCGACCCCGCTGGCGACGGCGCGTCCCAGGACCCCAAGGAAGGCGCAGCGTCCATGGGTGACGGCGGCACGGAGAAGGCCGCCGCCGTCACCGCCGAGAAGAAGGATCGGCCCGTGGCGCCGATGCCCGAGAACAAGCAGCGCTACAAGCGCGACGAGGACAACCGCGACGAGGAGGCCGAGTCCTACTGGAAGAAGAACAAGGCCGACGAGCGCCGCTTCGAGAGGGAGCCCGCGACGAATCGCCCCATCAATAAGGAACTCCAGGAGAAGCTGCCGACGCTCGCGCTGATGAAGCGCGAACTCATTACCCGCGTGGCCGCGCTCCAGGACGTCATTGCCTCCGACGACGTCGCGCTGCGGCTGCACCTGAAGCGCCGCCACTACAACAAGGACGAGGCCAGCGACATGGACTTCGCGGGCGCGGCGGGGAAGACCAAGGGCGAGATCAGCACCGAGCACGCCCAGCGTAAGAACGATACGCACCCGTTCAGCCCGATGATGAGCCGCCTCTGGGCCGCGTACGGTCCCGTCAAGACCGCCGCCGACACCGGCTACGAGGGCAAGCTCCAGAAGGCCGAGGGCCGGGACGAACTCCGGAAGCAGGTCAACGAGTGGAAGACCGCGCTAAAAGGCATCACCTCCGAGGACAAGGGCTCCGAGGAGAAGCTGAACAACCTCAACTCCCAGATCGAGAAGGGGGAGAAGGAGCTGGCCAAGGCCTCCGGCGTCCGCACGGGCCTGCCCTTCGCCGAGGCCATGGCCAATACCCTGGACCGCCTCGCCGTCATCGCCGCCGTCCTCCCCGACATCAATGAGATGGCCGAGGACTCCCACGAGGAGGTGAAGTCGTCCAAGGACAAGCCCCACGGCACCGGCGCCGCCGATCAGACCCTGGACCTCCTTGAGGCCCTGGGCGAGACCGTCGAAGACATGGAGCAGACCATCATCAAGCTCCTCAAGGAGATGGGCCACCCCGAACTCGCGAAGAAGAAGGAGAAGGGCGAGAAGGCGGAGGAGAAGGCCGAGGGCGGGGCCGAAGCCGAGGACAAGAAGGGCCCGCCCAAGCCCGAGGCCGGAGAGGGTCTGCCCGGGGCCAAGGGCCCGATGGACTTCGGGGCCGAGGACGAGGCCGTGGAGATGATCGCGAGCAACACCAAGCTCGACGCCGGGACCCGGCGCGCCCAGATCAACGAACTCCGCAAGGGCTCCGAGTGGAAGGCCCAGCTCCTCAAGGTCGCATCCAAGGCCGACGCCGCCAAGGCCGACGTCCTGGCCTCCTACTGGGAGGTCCTGCGCAACGGCGAGACCGTGCTCAAGCTCTGCGCTGCGGACGCGTACCCGGTAAAGACCGCCCAGAAGCAGGCGGAAGCCTTCGCCTGGTTCGCGACCCGGGATTACGGCAAGAAGCTGCTGGCCTCGGTCAAGTACGAGGGCCTGGCCAAGACCGCGAGGCTCCTCGGGGTCTCGCCCATGGTCCGGCAGGCTGCCGGTTCCTCCGGCGCCTTCAACGAGTACCAGACCTCGCGCCCCGCTGCCCCGGATAAGGCCCTGACCTCGGGACCGGCGGACAACCCCGGTCTGGAGGGCAAGGACCTACTGGCCTTCTACACCAAGGCCTACGGCAGCGCCGAGTTCGCCCGGGAGCTGGTGAAGCAGTACGAGCAGCGGCAGGCGATGGCCAAGGAGTTGGCCGCGCTCAAGAAGACCGTGGCCGCCCAGGAGCACCGCAGCGACGCGCTCCAGAAGGACATGGAGATGCGGGCGAAGGCGACCAGGGCCCTGGCCCTGGCCGACGTCGCCATCGACAAGGGCCTGCTCAACGAGGACAAGAAGGCCTCGTTCATCGACAAGCTCATGGTCGGGGACGAGACCTCGTTCTCGGCCACGGCGGAGATCGTGCAGAACATGAACAAGATCGCGGCGCCCAAGCCCGAGGACAAGAAGGAGGAGGGCAAGGACGGCGAGAAGAAGGAGGCGGGCAAGACCACGGCCCGGGACTTGATCCGCATTGCCGCCGCCAGTGGCGGCCTCAAGACCGCGACCGTGCTCCCCGCCAGCAGCGTCAGCACCGGCGGGTTGCAGGAGCAGCTGGGATCGCTGTGGCGCGTGCCCCCGACTCCTAAGGCAGAGGCGTAAGCGAGAGATATAGGGCGGAAGCCGCCGACGGCACAGTGCGCGGCAACGCCTGAGTAAGGAGGAACGGAAATGCTCAGAACGCAAGGGATGTATGAGGGCGTTCCGATCGGTGACAAGAAGCTGTTCTCCGGAGTGGAAGCTGCGTTCGGCGGCGTGACCGCTGAACTGCTCGGGGCCTCGGCCTTGGGCTTGCAGAAGCCCTACGGCGAGCAGGAACTCGGCTTCGCGGCGGGCAAGATCGCCCAGCTCGTGTCCGAGACCGACGGGACTTTGGCTGTGACCATCTCCGATGGCACGCAGCCCGAGGGAATCTTCGCGGATTCCTTCATCGACACGCTGAAGTCCGGGAAGGCGACGTACTACGCCTTCTTCGGGGACTACTTCACGGACCAGTTCGACCTGACTCCGGCCAACGCTCCGTACCTCGTGGGCTTGGACCTCTACGTCGTGGCTGGCACCGGCGTCGCCGATCCGGTGCGGGGGCTGCTGACCATCGACCGGACCAAGGCCGCAGGCTACAGCGCCGGACCCCCGGTCACCAGCACGGGGAAGAGGGTCGGACACGTCTTCCAGGTCCCGGACCTGGCCAACGGAGTGCTCCTGGGCTTCCACTGGCAGGTCAGCTAGAGCTGACCTGAGACGAGTCTCACGCCGCAGACGCAGACGTCGCACCGCGACGGGCCCGGACGGCCAGTGGCCCGCGCATCGAAGGAGGAGGTCAGCATGAACGCACAAGCAACGATGACCCCCGAGCAGAAGGAGTTCCTGATCGAGGAAGCGCTGAAGACCGAAGCCGGTCGCATGGCGCTGGCCAGCAGCATGGCCAACCCGATCCGCTTGACCTTGGACTATCAAGGCATCGGACGGAAGCTCCTCGTCGTGGACCCCCTGCCTCAGGGCGCCTTGCCGGTTTACGACAAGGACGTGAAAATCCCCGTGATCGTGGTCTCCAAGCGCGGCTCCGCGCCGGACTCGATCGTGGAGGGCGAGCGCATCACCGTCGGGACCTGGGAGATCGTGTCTTACCCCCAGGTGCGGTTCAGTCAGGTCAAGGAGCGCCGCTACAACCTGATCGACCGCGCCCAGCAGCGCGCGAAGCTCGATCTGATGGCCGAGGAAGACCGGAACGTCTTCAACGCCATCGATCGGTCCAGCAACCTGCTGAACCCCGAGACGACCGTGGCCAACCAGTTGACCCGAGACGCTCTGGTCAGCGGCCTCGCTGAGATCGGGAAATGGGACCTCGTGCCCGCGAAGTTCGTCATGAACTTCTCCGAGTACTCCGACCTCATGAAGTTCGGGCGGGATCAGTTCGATCCCGTGACCCAGCGGGAAGTCCTCCAGACCGGCCTCGTCGGCCACCTCTGGACCCTGGATATCCTGGTCTCCAAGATCGTGCCGCGCGGGACCATCTGGGTCATCGCCGAGCCCGAGTTCACGGGCGTGATCCCGATCCGCCAGGACGTCAACGTCATCCCTGCGGACAAGCCCGAGCGCCTGCGCCTGGGCTGGGTCGTGTACGAGGAACTGGGAATCGCGGTGGTCAACCCCCGCGCCTGCTCCCGGATCAACGTCACGGGCAAACCCACCTTCGTTCCGTTCTAAACGAGGGCGGTTGAAAAGCCCGGGGCCCCGCGAGGGGCCCCGGGCAAAGTCCGCAAACGTGAGGCAGTGGATAGGGGAGACACCCCGGCGAAAGTCAACTTACAACAAAAAAATTCAAGGAGGGCATGAACATGCCGACATCAGCGGGATCGGACGGTTGGGACAACGAGGGCCGGGTCTATACGGTGATCAAGAACGCGACGAGGAACTCGAAGATCGTTCTGTCGATGCTCAACGGCATCGAGATAGGACCCGGGCAGGTTCTGGATTTGAGGACGGCTTTCCGCAAATCCCAGGTCGTGGACGCTGCGCACGAGATCGCGTCCCTGATCAGGACGGGCCATCTCCTGGACATCGGGGAAGGAGCGGCCAAGGGCCCGGCGCCGGTGAACACCGGTATGCCGACCCAGGCCGAGATGCAGGACCGGATCAGGCAGAACCTGATCCGCGACATCAGCGACTCATCGAGCATGAGCGCTCTGGAAGACTGGATGGCCAACAAGGACCCGGAGATCGCGAAGGCGGCCAAGCTCCGCGCCGACATCCTCCTGGGAAACCGCACGGACTCCGGGGAGCTGATCCCTGGTTCCGAGGAGACCTCGGCGAAGCCGACGGAGCTGATCCGCAGCGGCAGTGTCAACGGCGCGCCTGAGGCGGCCACGGCCACAGCCACAGTCGGGGCCGGGATCATCCGCAGGGCCGGAGTCGAGTCCGGGATCATCGAATAGACGCATAGGGGGTGTTCACATGCCTACGGATTCGCTGCCAGCACCGTTCTTCGCACCCGGGGACTACGACGGCGTTCCCAAACAGGTGCCGACGCAGTTCACCCCGACGGCCCCGTCCAATGTGAACACCCCCAACGTGCCCCTGCCCCTGCCTGAGGGCTCAGACAACCCCAAGCACGTGCAGGTCTTCGCCTACGACCCCCTGAGCAGCCAGTTCAAGCCCGTAAACTGGGTCGACGGTCAGCTCTCGGTCGACGCCACATTCAGCGGCTCGATCTCGGTCGGGGCCGTCACCCTGAAGGACGGGGCGAGCGGAACCCTGGGATCGATCATCCCCGTGGGCGCCGTGAACGCCCAGGTCGTGACCGTCAGCGCGACGCAGGCCGCGATCCCGGTCACGATCGCCGGAGGCTCGTTCGACGTCAGCGAGAACCTGGCAGAGGTCGGTGGCGCTCCCATAGCCCTGGGCCAGGCCGCGATGGCCGCGTCCCTGCCCGTGGTTATTGCCTCTAATCAGACGGCACTGCCCGTGTCTGGGACCGTGGCAGTCTCTAATTTCCCGGCCAGTCAGCCGGTCTCGGGGACGATCACAGCAAATCAGGGCGGAGCCCCCTGGTCTCAGAATATAACGGAAATTGGCGGTTCTTCAGTTGCCTTGGGCCAGGCTCTCATGGCCGCGTCCCTGCCCGTGGTCATGGCCTCGGACTACGTCCAGTCACCCTCCGCAGACCTCAGCGCGTCGGGTACGATCACCGCCCTCAATGGCTCGGTCACCCTCCCGATCCACGGCTGCGGCTCCGCGATCTTCACCGTCACCGGGACCTGGGCCGGGACCCTGGCGTTGCAGGGCCTGGCCGCAGACGGAGCCACCTGGCTGTCCTTGGTCGGGAACACGGGCTCCACCGGGACCTACGCGGTCCAGAACGCGATCTCAGCCAACGGCTCGTACAAGGTCATCAACATCGCGTCGTTCATGCAGATCAGGGCCACGGCCACGGCCTTCACCTCGGGTCCGATCAGCGTCGGGATCGTCGCCGCGTCCCCGGTCCAGCGCAACGAGGTCGTGCAGCTCAATGCCGCGAACCTGAACGCCACCGTCAGCGGCTCCGTCTCGGTCTCTAATTTCCCGGCCAGTCAGCCGGTCTCGGGGACGGTGACAGCGAATACCCAGGCCGACGTCGCCCTGGCTTCGCAGACTATAACGGTCCAGGACACGGGGTCGACCTCGACCGTAGTCGCGGACGGCCAGACCTGGTACTCCGGGACCCCAACTGCGGGGAGCGCGGCCACATTCGCGATGCCCTCGTGCGAAACCGCTCAATTGGAGATCACGGGGACCTGGACCGGGACCCTGCAAGTGGAAGTCTCAGGGGATGGCACGACCTGGGTCACCCGATCCCTCCACGTCGGTGGGACCGCGATACTCGCGTCCTCGTTCACGGCCAACATCTTCGGTGCGGCCAATGTCGGGGGCAAGTCCTATATCCGAGTCAGGGCCATCGCCGCCATAACCGGGACCGCGACCGTATCCTGCCTGGTCTCGAACAACCCCACGCTCTTCTACATCGCCAACTCCCTGAGGTTGTGCGACACCTCGAACCCGCTGGCGGTCCAGACCATGGTCATCAAGCCCGCGAGCACGCCAGCGGCGGCAGCGGACGCGTCCATGGTCGTGGCCATGAGCCCGAACAGCCCCTTGCCTGCTGGCACCAACGCCCTGGGGACGGTCGCGGCTCAGACGGTGGATGTCCCGGTATCCGCCCCCGTGAACATAACCGCGCAGGATACGGCTACGACCGCTACGGTCGTGGCCATAACAAGCTCGTTAAACCAGACGATGTACTCAGGGACTCCGACCACGGGCTCTGCGGCGATCTTCCCCGTTGGGACATACTCCTACGATACGGCTCAGGTCAACGTCTCCGGTACGTGGACGGGGACGATCCAGGTCGAGACCTCGGACGACGGAGGCGTGACCTACGTTTCGCACTCGCTCCACATAATAAGTTCGTCCCTGTTCTTGTCGTCGTTCACGACCAACGTCATTGGCTCGGCGAACATGGGCGGGAAGACCCATATCAGGGTCCGTGCCATCGCGGCCTGGACCGGGACCGCTGCGGTCAGGGTCGTGTTCTCCAACAACCCCACCAGCATCTATGTGGCCAATGCCCTGAGGATCACTGATGGCGCCACATCCGTCACGTCCATGGCGGTCAAGCCCGCGTCGACCCCGGCGGCGGCGACGGACCCGGCTGCGGTCGTGACGACGCAGCGGGCCTCGACTCTGAACACGAACCAGGTCTCGGTCGGGAACACGCCGACGCTTATCATCGCCGCGAACACCAGCCGCAAGCGCATCGTCATCACCAACCTCGGGACCACCAATGTCTTCATCGGGGGCAGCGCCGTCACCACGACCACGGGCCAGCTCCTACAGGGCCTGGCTGGGTACCCACTCGCCCTCTACTGCACGGGCGCGATCTACGGTGTCGCGACCCCGAACCAGAGCGTCGCCTACTCAGAGGAGGCCATCTGATGATCCAGTACAAGGTCATCGCCGACCCGGGCCAGGACGGGGTATCCGTCGGAGACGCGTTGCAGGGAGACGGCGTCGCCCCGTTCCAGGACATGAGCAATCTCGGCGTCTACGTCGCCTGCAACTTCGTGACCGGAAATCCCCAATTCTTCCAACCGGTGAACTGAGATGGCACTCACCAGCGCGGTGGCGTGGGAGGTCAGGACCGGGGGCAGCGACTCCAACGGTGGCGGATACACCGTCGGTGCCGGGGGCACTGACTACAGCCAGCAGAATGCCGCCCAAGTCGTCTTTAACGGCTCGACCATCACCGCCACCTACAAGACAGGCTCATCCTTCACGGTCACGGGCTACACCGTGGCCGCAACCGACGTCGGGAACATCGTCAATATCACGGGCGGCACTGGCTTTACCCCCGGGAGATACGAGGTCACGACCGTCAACACGTCCGTCAATACATGGAGCGTGAACGCCATCTGCTGCACCACCGGGGCCACGGGCATGACCGGGAGGATGGGCGGCGGGTTCCTGACCATAGCCCAGGGGATAGCCGCCATGACTGTTGCCGATCAGACCATCTACGTCGCGTCCGGTACCTACAACATAACCTCAGCGCTGGCCCCCTCGGTGACCGCCGGTTACTACCAGAGCAGCCTCATAGGCTATGTCACCAACCACAGCACGATCCCTACGGGCTCGAATCGGCCCCTGATCTCGACCGGGTCCAACGCCATAAACGGGATCACGTTTTCGGCGGCCACCGGCT
>Ga0302319_10001300_pt1 | contig 55744 bp, 42 predicted proteins | sample Bog_T0_2_FD_203319 | JGI IMG/M metagenome (GOLD analysis project Ga0302319, IMG submission 203319) | Peat permafrost microbial communities from Stordalen Mire near Abisko, Sweden - Bog_T0_2 | ecosystem: Environmental > Terrestrial > Soil > Wetlands > Peat | place: Sweden: Abisko, Stordalen Mire...
CGAAGATGGAAAACAGCGGATTGAATAAGGAAACCAGGAGCCCAGGAGGAAACCGCTTCATGGCATCATGGGTTCCTTATAAAAAAGTTCCGGCTGATAACAATGCCGTGATTGAGAGTTTTAACATTTTGCCACCGGATTGATGATGAAAACGAAGATGGAAAACAGCGGATTGAATAAGGAAACCAGGAGCCCAGGAGGAAACCGCTTCATGGCATCCTGGGTTCCTTATAAAAAGATTTCTACAGAAGGTAACAAAGTGGGAAACAGCGGATTGAATAAGGAAACCAGGAGCCCGGGAGGAAACCGCTTCATGGCATCATGGGTTCCTTATAAAAAAGTTCCGGCTGATAACAATGCCGTGATCGAGAGCTTTAACATTTTGCCACCGGATTGATGATGAAAACGAAGATGGAAAACAGCGGATTGAATAAGGAAACCAGGAGCCCAGGAGGAAACCGCTTCATGGCATCATGGGTTCCTTATAAAAAAGTTCCGGCTGATAACAATGCCGTGATTGAGAGTTTTAACATGTTACCCCCAGACTGATTGTGAAAGCGAAGATAGAAGATAGAAGATGGAAAATCGGAGTTGGCAGATCGGAGATAGGAGATGGGTGGAGGCAGCTCCACCGCACCCCGAACTCCCATCTCCCAATCCCTAACTCCTAAATTATATGTAGGAGCCGAGGTAACGAGGCTGCCTTGCGGGGCGAAGATTAAATGATGAATGAAGAAACATCCAGACAGATGGAGCGCCAATCTCCAAATCGGCGTGTTCCCCTGGCTGTAATTTCAACAGAAGGCAACGAAGGAAACAAAGTGGAGAACAGCGGATTGAATAAGGAAACCAGGAGCCCGGGAGGAAACCGCTTCATGGCATCATGGGTTCCTTATAAAAAGATTTCTACAGAAGGTAACAAAGTGGAAAATACCCTTCGTTTTCTTCGTTTGCTTCTGTGGGTTCAAAGTCAGTGGCCGGGTAGGGCGCGACACTTCGTGCGCGCCGCAATTATCACGGAGTGAAGATCGAATGAAAATTGAAGAAACATCCAAGCGGTTGGAAATTGGAGCGCCGGCCTCCGGTACGGCCTGTTCCATTGGAGCGCCGAGCACCGTCTCGGCCTGTTTCGACAGCCGCGCCATCCGCCATCCTCAATCCTCCATTCTCAATCTTCGCTTTTATGCTGGCGAGGCGGCGCTGCCGCACCGCCTGGCCGCATCGCCTGGCCGCACCGCCTCATTTTATCCCATGCCCGCCCGTGGGCTTCGTTGTAATCGCCCCGCTCAAACACAAAATTCAGATTCCGGTAACATTTGGCCATATTTGGTAACGTTAAGTCACTTTCGATCAGGTTTTGGTCAAGTTTTGGTCAAGTTTTGTAAGCCAGGTAGCGCAGATTGGTCCCGCAATGCGGGACCGTATCGCCGAATGGTATTCGGCATTTCGTCGCCTGTGAAATGAAGATCGAACGAAGAACGATGAATGAAGCAACATCCAGGCGGATGGCTGTAGCGGCGGTCTGTGACCGTCGCTCTTTGGAGTGCGGTGACGTGTCACCGCTTTCAAAGCGCCGACATGTCGGCGCACTCCCAAAAATGACCTGCCGTTGGCCATCCTCAATCCTCTATTTTCGCTTTTATGCGGGCGGTGTAAGTTAATCATTAACTGACAAAAATTTATGAAAACGCGACGGTTGGTTATATTGGCCTGCCTGCTGTGCCTGGCAGGCGCGTGGCTCTTTTGGCCCCGGGAAATTGGCAGGGCGGTGCTGCCGCACCGCCAGGCATCATCGCCGCGCAGCGACACCGTCCATTCCGTTGCCACCGCGTCGAACCACCTCGCCGCCGCTTCTGCCAACGCCGTCGCCCCGGCCAAAACCAATGAATTTCCCTGGCGTCTCAGCAATACCACCAAATCGTTGGATCAATTGGTAACCGACCGCCACGCCATTTTGCTCGAGAACGCGCTGATTGATTCCAGCCGGCCGCTGAATTTATCCATTCCCAAAAACTTGCAGTCGCAGGGCGATCCCGGCGCTTACATCGTCCAGGCACGCGGGCCGATTGACAATGCCTTCCGCGCGATGCTCGCGCACGCGGGCGCGCAAATCGTCGCCTACATCCCGAACAACGCCTATCTCGTGCATGCCCCGGCGGGCGTGGTCAATGGCTTGGCGGGCAATCCGCTCACGCAGTCCGTGACGCCCTACGAACCGTATTACAAAATATCCTCGTCCATGCCGGTGACAGCCGGACAAAAAACGCATTCGTCCGTGTCCGTGGAAACCAACCGGACGGCGGGGCTTTCGTTGCTTGAACTGGCGGTTAAGCAGTTGCCGCTGCCCGCCGGAACCTATTTGACGCTTGGCTTGTTCAGAGACGGCGCGGCGGCGACGGTTACGCAGATTGAAAAGCTCGGCGGCCGGATTGTCGCGCGCGACCGTTCGCCGTTTGGCCCGGTGTTGCGCGTACAGCCGCCCAAGGATTGGGTGGCGCTGGCAGCGCTGCCCGGCGTGCAAATTGTCGAACCACTCCGCCAGCGCATGCACGCGAATGATCTAAGCCGCGCAACGGTGGGCGTGGCGGCGGATACGCAAGTATCATCGAATTACATGAATTTGACCGGTAAGAACGTGCTGGTGGAAGTGAATGATTCGGGCATTGACGGAGATCCGTCGACGGGACATCCGGATTTAAAGGGGCGAGTATTTGGCGATCCGGCGAATCTGGTGGACACCGATGGCCATGGGACGCACGTGGCGGGCATTATCGCGGGTAACGGCACCGAATCAACAACATTGACCAACGTGTCCGGCTCCATTATGCCGGCGATCAACACCCAATTTCGCGGCATGGCTACGAACGCAACCTTGTATTCCATGAGTTGGAATGATTCGGATCAGGAACTTCAGGAAGCTGCGGCCCAAACCAACGCGTTGATTTCCAACAACAGTTGGAACTATGGCGGCGACTATGCCTATGACTTGGCGGCGGCGAGTTACGATGCGGCGGTGCGCGATGCGCTGCCGGGAGTGACCGGTTCGCAGCCGGTGCTGTTCGTGTTTTCGGCGGGCAATGACGGCGGCGGCGGTGACGGTGGCACCGGCGGTACTTCCGACACAATTTTGTCTCCGGCTACGGCCAAGAATGTCATCACCGTCGGTGCAATTGAGCAGTTGCGCAACATCACAAACATCGTCACCGACCGCTACAGCAACTCAACCGCCTACTGGCAGCCGGAGACAGACTCGAGCTCTCAGGTGGCCAGATTCTCAAGCCGCGGCAACGTGGGCGTCGGCACGGAAGGCATTTACGGGCGGTTCAAGCCGGACGTGGTCGCGCCGGGAACCTTTGTCGTTTCGACCCGCTCCCAACAATGGGACGAGCAGGCATATTATAATCCGACAAATTATTCTGATACCTTTCACACTAACCAGTCAGTGGATGTGAATTCACTAACTTATTACTCTATCTCCGTTCCGGAAAACGCCGTCAGTGTGATTATTCAAATCGAACCGAATCTTCTCTCGCAATTGCCCTTCCCGACGAACCTGCCAATCTATGTGAAAAAGGCGGCTTTTCCGACCACCAATACTTATGATTTTGTGACCTGGAGCAACGGGGTTTCCATTCCTCCAAACAGCGGTAATGCCATTGCTGATATCACCAGCATACAAGGCACGGGATTTAATTGTGCCGTTGGCAATACCAATATCACCCCGGTCAATTACAATCTGTTTGTCGAAATCGTCACAACAAATGACGACGGTGACAAATTTCAGGTGTTGAGCATTTTGAACGACTCACTTGACGGGGACATTCCTCCGCATTACTACCGCTATGAAACCGGCACGAGCATGGCGGCGGCGGATGTTTCCGGCGTGCTGGCTTTAATGCAGGATTATTTCACCAACGTCATCCAAGCCCCCCGGCCCAGCCCGGCGTTGCTCAAGGCCATGCTGATCAATGGGGCGCGCTCAGATGAGAACTATGACTTCCAAGTTACAAATTCGATCAATTATCAAGGCTGGGGCCTGATCAATCTGCCCAACACGCTGCCGCCGGGCATCACCAATCAATTGAGCAGTGCCTGCGCCAGTTACTATGTGGATCAAAGCCCGACCAATGCCCTGGCCACCGGTGATAGCAGGACGTATTTGTTGAAGATTGATCCCACCACCTATGCGCAGTACCTGCCTCTGCGAGTCACGCTCACGTGGACGGACCCGCCCGGTGATCCGGCTGCCGCCATCAAATTGGTCAACAGCCTCGAACTGGTCGTGACCAATTTTGACACCTCAACCAACCTGGTAGTTTTTTATGGCAATGATATTGGGGCTGGGAATACATATAACACCCCTGAATCCAGCACAAATGCACCACTTCTCGATGCCATCAACAACGTGGTGAATATATTTATTTCACCACTACTTGGCACCAACTACTCCATAACCGTTATCGGACGAAGTGTAAACGTCAACGCCGTCACCGCCCACACCAACAATGTGGTGCAGGATTATGCGCTGGTGATTTCCTGCGGCGAAGGCGAGGTGACCAACGCGTTCACGGTCACGGACATCGGTCCCGGCCTTGGATTCGTTTCCAATCCCACGGGTTATCAGGACATCACTTATGTAACTTCAACGAACAACGCGCCATTGTTGAATCAAATTGTTGGCGCGAGCACGCCGTTGCTGGGAACAAACACCATCCCGCTGGGAACCAATCTATGGTGGGGTGGAACCAACGGGATCGTTACGCTCGGCATGACCAACCAGTGGCATTTCTACGTGGTTACCAACTTCGGAGCGAGCGACTTTACCAACGCCGCGTTTATTACCTATATTCCTGACACACTTTCCGTTCCGCGCATGGGCGTGTTTGCGGATTCGACGGCCAACGCCACGCGGCCGGAGGCGGACATTGATGTTTATGTGACCACGGATCCGACGCTGACGAATCTTAACCCGGTCGCCATTTCCAACTGCGTCAACGGTGCGCAAGTTGGAGTGTCAGTGGGCAACATCTTCAATGGTGCATCGCTCGGTCGTGGAGGCACGGAATTTGTCGCGGATATAAATTCCCATCCCGGCGAGGTTTATTATGTGGGCGTGTATTCGGAGGACCAGGAAGCGTCCGAATATGGTTTTCTTCCCATCTTCAGCAATATTCCCTTCAGCCAGTTGAATCCTAACGGTGACCAAATCATCAACGGACAGCCGGTACCGGTCGATATTCCCGATGGCAACCCCGCCCTTCCAGGGTATGCAAATGTATTTGGTCTTGCACTTTATCCCATGCAGGTAAAGCGCGTAGTAGTCACCAATGTTATTGCGCAGCAGGATCCGAGTGATTTGGTTAGCTCACTTTTCCATTCTGCGAATGGAGCAGGCGTAAATTCAACCCCGGTAATTTTGATGAACCATGATTCACCCAATACTGCCGGTATTTTCCAGTTCATTTATGACGACAGCGGTTTTGGCGATATCTTCGGTTCGCAAAATTCGACCGGGCCGGGCAGCTTGAACAGTTACGTCGGCCAGCAAGCCATTGGCCCGTGGATTTTTAAGGAAGCCGATAGTGCGGAGGCGTTTATTGGCAGTGTGACTAGCTTTCAAATGTTGGTCGAGCCGCATCAAGACCTGTCGAAGGGAATTATTGCCACCCTCGGACCGCTGGGATGGTTTTACGATTATGTTGACGTGCCTCCCGGAACGGCCAGTCTGACGATATTGGCTACAAACCTGACCGACAAGACCAAGCTTGGGCTGGTGGATTTATTTTTTAAATCCAACGCCATCCCGACGTTGACGGACACCAATGAAATCGGACCGGTGGGACTGACTAACAGCGGCCCGATGGGACCGGGTAACTCGATTACCATCAGTTCGCCGCCGCCGGGCCGTTACTGGATTGGTTTGTACAATAACAGTGTGCTGACGCAGACGGTCGGGGTGGGGTACAAATTCGACTATGGCAAAGTGCCCGGAGAGTCCATTTTCAGTTCCGCCGGACCGGTGCCGATTCTGGATGACGCGGTGACGACGAATTCGATTGACGTGCCGGCGAACCAGGCCATTTCATCCATGGAGGTGGGTTTGCGGGTGGATCATCCGCGCGTGTCCGATCTGGTGTTCCATTTGATCAGCCCGCATGGCACGCGGGTGTTGCTGGTGGAGAATCGCGGCGGCACCACCACCCAGGGCATGGGTTCGAGCACCACCATCACCAACATCATCCCGGTCACATCCTCCGGCGGACCGGGCACGTCCACCACCGTCATCAATGTGGGCATGTCATCCGGGACGCTCACGATTTACTACGATTTTTACGACATCCCGGACCAGATGGTTGTGAAGGACCAGAGCGGAGCCCAGCTTTTTGATTCCGGTTTGATCAGCGGCAGCGGTGTGTTCAACATCGCCTACACCAATTCCTCCTCGCTGACCATCGTGATGAACCCCTTTGGCAACAATGGCGGCGCGAGCGATTATTGGGATTACACGGTGAATGCCTTGCAGGCCAAGCTGGCCTATCTGGTGCTGACGGAGGACACGAACAAGACCACGACGCCCATCAAGTTCGCGCCGCCGCCCTTCGTGCCGTACATCCCGCCGACGACCAACGTGGCAGCCGTCGGATGGCACAGTTCGTTTGAAGGAACTGTCCAGAGCGAACCCGGAGCCGGAAGCATCATTGGTGAGGGATGGTTAATCAACTCAGGAAGCGTGGATGTCCTTACCGCCGGACCCTCGGCGTGGGGCTCTACAGCTTTTGAAGGCACCAACTATATAGACATCAACGGCAATAACCAAGGGACCATTTCAACGAATGTGCCCACCGTGGCGGGCCAGGCCTATCAACTGAGTTTTGCCTACAGCCGGAATCCGGATCAGGCCGGAGCGGACACGGTGCAACTGCTCGCCGCTGGCAACCCGTTGCTTAACCTTACCGTGGATACCAACAACTCATGGGTAAACCTGGGCTGGGCGACGACCTCGATCCTCTTTACCGCCACTTCTCCGTCCACGCAAATCAAGTTTGCGTCGCAAACGGCGGGCATGTATGGAGTGCTTCTGGACTGCATAGACATGGCGCCATTGAGCGGGGACAATGGTTTTGAACGAGCCACGGCCGGAGATTACGCCCAGGGCCATTACTTTGATGGCTGGTATGTAATCACCAACCAAGTGACCGTGATCAGCAACGCGTCGCTGGCCTACCAGGGCACCAACCTGCTGGCTCTGGCCGACGGCACGATTTCCCGCATCCTGCCAACCATTCCCGGCACCACTTACACCCTGAGTTATGCGTATCGCGGGCCAGGGGCTGCCGCTTTATGGAGAGCGGAAAGCAACACGGTTGACAGCATCAACGGGAATAATGCCAGCGTGGTTTCAAACATAACCTACAACGCCGGCGAAGTCGGCCGGGCTTTTCAATTTGATGGCACTACCAGTTTGATCACCGTGCCGGCGAACACCAGTCTGGCGCTTTCAAATGTGACATTGGAAGCTTGGATTTACCCAACGGACCTAAATACCATACGCCCTATTTTTGATTACGGCGGCGCTGGACAAGAAGCGAGCATTAGTCTCTGGCTTAACACGCAAAACGGATTGTCGTTGAATCCCGGCGGGCTCCATGGGCTCATCCGTGGCCCAACAATGACGAGCCCTGTTCTCGAGGTGGATACAGTTAACACACCGGTCCAATTGAACCAATGGAATCACGTGGTCTTTACAGCCGACCTGAGAACGCTCATCGGCATCCTGTATTGGAATGGAACTCCGGTGAAAACCAATACGGCGACCGGTCCCGTAATTCCCCCATCTTTCGAGCCCGTGAACTTGGGTTATAGGGATGTCGGCAGTTTGGAAGTCCTCGCCGGCCGCCGCTACAAAGGCCTCCTGGATGAGGCTGGGATTTACAGCCGCCCCTTGTCCGGCAGTGAAATCAAGGCCATTTACCAGAAGGGCAGCGCCGGCAAGTATGACACCAATTACATCGCCAACACCAACGTGCCGTTTGCCCAGGGCCTGGCCGAGGCGCAATTGAAGTTGAATGGCACCAACCAGCCCATTTTCTTTGGCAGCAACACCAACTGGCAGACCGCCACCATTTCCTTCACCGCCACCAGCACCAACACGCCGCTGCAAATCGCCGGGCTGGAGCCGGGCATGTTGCTGGATGCGTTCGTCATGACCACGATCCCGACGAATAATTACGACTTGTATTACCTGCCCGAGCAATCGCTCAACACTGTGCAGGGCGAGAACGCGCAGGGCCAGTGGCAGCTCGAAATCCAGGACGACCGCGCCGGTGACATCGGTACGAACCTGAGCTGGCAGTTGCGGTTCAACTTCCCCTACACGCCGCCCACCATACCCACGCTCACCAACGGGCAGTTGGTGGCCAGCAACACCGTTCCGACCAACGCCATCACCATTCCGCCCGGCGGCATCGCGTATTACCAGGTCATCGTCCCGACCAACGCGGACAGAGCCACGAATATTTTGCTTTATGCCACGCCCGGCCCGGTGAACCTGCTGTTCGACGTGAACAACCCGCCTGTCGGCAGCGCTCCGCCGGATTACTTGTTGATACCCGGCACGACCGGAGGTTCCTCCATCTTGACCACCACCAGCACGCCGACCAATTTTGCCGCCGGCGGGACGTATTATCTGGGCATACAAAACCCGACCAGTTCCTCAGTTACTTACGGAATTGTGGTGAACTTCCATCTGGTGCCGCCGCCGCTGAGCCTGCCGCCATTGCCCGAACTGCTCGCCATCACGAACACGTTGTTTACCGTGACCAACGCGGCCATAGGCGGATTGACGAATTACACCTACCAGTTGTTCAGCACCGTGCCCGGGTTCAATGTTCCGGTCATTGATGCCAACGGCGTCATCACCTGGACGCCCGACGGCACCCAGGCCCCGGCCGTCTATACCTTCACCAATGTCGTGAATGACAGTGCATCGCCTGTGCAGTGGGCGACGAACATTTTCCATGTGCTGGTGGTGCTCACCAACGGCCAGCCGTCGTTCCCCGGCGCGGAAGGCGCGGGCGGTTTTGCCATCGGCGGCCGCGGCGGCGATGTTTATCACGTCGTCAACTTGAATGATTCCGGGCCGGGCAGTTTGCGCAACGGCATCGTCTCCACTTTCGGCAGCCGCACCATCATCTTCGACGTTTCCGGCACCATCAACCTGTATTCGCCGCTCCAGATCAACAATCCCTATATCACCATCGCCGGCCAGACTGCGCCGGGCGCGGGCATCACCCTCCAGGGGCTGACGTTCTCGGCGGAGAGCGCCCCCGGCACGGTGGAGCATCCCCGCGACGAGGTGCTGCGCTTCCTCCGCTGCCGTCCGGGCGACATCTATGCCCAGTACTATCAGGGCGATTCATTTTATTTCCTCGGGGTCACGAATTCGATTGCCGACCATCTTTCCGCGTCGTGGAGTCTGGACGACGTCCTGTCCACCACCTATTCGACGAACGTCACGGTGCAATGGTCCATGATCGCCCAATCGCTCGACCATTCCGCCTACTCGACCAACAACAGATCCGGTTTTCAGGAGCACGGCTATGGTTCGCTGATCCGTTACGGCTCCGGCCAGATCAGCTATCTGCACAACCTGTATGCGGACAATTTCAACCAGAATCCGGAGTCGGGCGACAATATCCAGTTGGACTTCATCAACAACGTGGTATGCAACTGGGGCGAGGCGTCCGGCACCAACGAGGATGATTCGGCGGCCAATCCCAGTGGCTACGCCAATTATCTAAACTACCGCGGCAATTATTTCATCGCCGGCAGCAACACCACGGCCAATCCCAACATCGCCTTTGCCTCCGGTGCGCTCATTGCCACCAACACGCAGATTTACCAGTCCACAAACTTCATTGACGCCGATGCCCTCACCAACTTCCTCGACGGCATCAACACTGGCTTTGGCATGTTCAGCGGCAGTTATACGCAGCTTGGCAGCCCGATTCTCATGATGACCAACGGAGTTTCGGTCGCCACGAACAGTCCCGCGTTCGCCTACGAGCAAGTGCTGGCCTTTGCCGGCGCGTCGGTGGCAGGTCCCACGGCGGCGGGCAGCCCGGCGGCCGGCACGTCCCTGCTGCGCGATCCGGTGGACACCAACATCGTCAACAGCGTCCGCAACAAGAGCGGCCAGATTGTTGACTTCATCAGCTCAAACAGTTTCGCCGGCGTTTATCTCAGCACGAACTTCGGGGTGACCTGGTCCGGTTACACGAACGCCGCCGGGTATTGGGTTGCCCAGGGACTGACCAACTTCGTCGGTGTCAATCCCTGGCCGGTGCTCGATTCCGCCCCGCAGCCGCTGGACAGCGACGGCGACGGCATCCCCGATTATTGGGAAATAACCCTGTTGGCGCTCGGCACGAACAGCATGGACCCGGGCGTGGCGAACAACAACCACAGCAACCCGGATGGTTACACGGATCTGGAACATTACCTCAACTGGCTGGCCGCGCCGCATGCGCTGACCGTGTCGAACACGCCGGTGGATGTGGACCTTTACGCGGTTGTCGGCCGGACCGGCAACCTGATTTTTGACGTGGGCAATCCCACCAACGGCACCGTGACCCTGGGAACGGACGGCCACACGGCCACGTTCATGCCCACGAACAATTATTTCGGCTTTGCCTCGTTCGACTTCAGCGTCACGAATCTCGACACGAGTTTCGGCGGCACGAATCTGAACAATGGTTTTGACGTGACGGTCAGCGTCATGGTCAGCATTACGAACATCACCACCAGTTCGCTGCCGCTCACCAACGCCGTGCCGGAGACGAACACGGCCCCGGCCGGCAGCTTCACCTATTATCTGGTCACGGTGCCGTCCTATGCGCAACTGGCCACGAACATTCTGTTCAATGTCAGCGGCGGCCCGTTGAACCTGTGGTTCAGCCAATCGGGCTTCCCGACCGGAACCAACACGGGCGACTATATTTTGCTGACCAATTCGCTGGGCGGCATTTCCCTTTTGGGCACGGCCACCAACTTCATCCCGACGAACATTATTGCCGGCGGAACGTATTATCTGGGCGTGCAAAATCTAAACGGCGGCCCGGTGAATTTTGGGATTGAAGTTGATTTTTATCCGCCGGCGCCCATCCCGCCGCCGCCACCGCCGCCGGCGGTCATTACCATAACCTCCATTACTTACACCAATGGCGATTTCCTGCTCCAGTGGCAGGGCCCGACGAATTATCAATACCAGATCCAGTGGACGACCAATCTGCTGCCGCTGATTGCCTGGAACACGGTCCTGAACCCGGTCATCAATGTCTCCGTGACGGCGACCAATGGACATTTCAGTTGGCTTGACGACGGCACGCTGACCGGCGGCCTTGGTTCCATGAAATTCTACCGGATCCTCGGCGGCGTGAACCTGGGCCCAATAACCAATTCGAGTCCCGCCACCAACACCGTCCTGGGCGGGACCATGTCGCAGGCGGTGGTGACCGTGCCGGCCGGCGCCACCTCGGCGAGCAACTTCCTGATTTCCGCCACCGGGCCGTTGAACGTGTGGTTCAACCCGACCAGTCCGCCCACCGGCAACACCGGCGCGGGCGATATCCTGATGCTGCCCGCCAGCACCGCCGGAACCTTCGTGCTCACGACCAATTCCGTGCCGCCGCTCGCGCCGGGCACGAATTATTACCTCGGTTTCCAAAACCCGGGCACCAGCAACGTCACCTTCGTCTTCCAGGTGGCGTTCGGCTACCCCTCGACCAATCCGCCGTCCAGTGGGGTTTCTAGTTTTAGCATCATTTCGACCAACGGCGGCATCTGGCTCCAGTGGAACGGCCTGACCAATTATCAATACCAGGTGCAGTGGACGACCAATATCGCGGCGCCGGTGGTGTGGAATACAATCTCGAACATCGTCCTGACCTCCACCACCGGAATCTTCACCTTCTTCGATGACGGCTCGTTGACGGGCGGGTTCGGCCCCGTGAAATTTTACCGGCTCATCGTCTGGCCGTTTATGACACCGATACCGCAAACGCTGTCCATTTCCAGCGTGACGGTCACCAACATTGGCGGGAACAATGACCCGATGCTCCGGTGGAGCGCGCCGACGAATTATCAGTATGGGATTCAATGGACGACCAATCTTGCGCTGCCCTTCAGCAATTGGTCCATCATTGCCAGTCCGGTTCTCACGCTGGCCAATGGCGTTTACACCTTCATTGACAACGGCCAGACCGGCCCGCCGGATGGCGTGAAGTTTTTCCGGCTCTACGAATACTAATGTCAGGCAAATGGTAGGGCGGTGCTGCCGCGCCGCCTCAGTCAAATCCCGGTGGCAGCCGACGTGAGCCGGCTCTAATGCTATTGCAGTTCACATGGAGATTGACACATCGGGGCAGGTGGGGCGGGCAGTCCTCTGCCCGCCGCAACGAGCGCGTACGGCGGAGCTTTTTACGCGGACTGTCAAATTTTTTTTAAAAAAACTTTTGTCGTCTGCTGTCGTCTGCTGTCATCATCATTCATCTGCTGTCGCTTGTTTTCGCGTCTCCCGTGCGGCTCCGGTCCGTCCCGCTCCAAACCCGTGCTATAATTCCCCCCATGCACACGCCTGAAACCCGTCGGAAATTTATCGAACATCGCGCCCCGGGCTGCAATCTCGTCCGGATTTGCTGCTCTTGTAGGAGCCGACGTAAGGAGGCTTTCGCCCTCCCTCTGGACCGAACGCTGCTGCATTCCACCAAGGGCATGAAAAGGCGTCGCAATGGTTCCGTGAACACTATGGTCGTTTCAATCAATAGTGGCGCAAATGCCAATCCGGTGGGGCTGGCCTGCCGGTCAGCCAAAAGGCGGCGCAGCCGCACCACCCTGCTCATGCGCCAATGTTGTTTTGATTTGCCATCACAATTCATATTCCGGTCATCTTTGGTCATCTCTGGTCATCGTGACCGGAGCGCGGCTGTGTTCCGCCAGGGCGGTTCCAGCCGCGCAGTTGGTTTCAACCCGATCTCCGATGTTGAATTTCTGTGTTGGCGGAGTGCGACCGTCCTGGCCGCAGCAACGCGCGCCGGCTGGGGCGGTTTCAAAATCCCGCCGGAGACGAAACCACGAGACTCAAACTCAAAAACACATATGGCGCTTGAACTCCTGCTCCCAAAACGGTCTCTGCACCGACCGGAAAACGACCGGAAAACGACCGGTTTTCCCGCCCCTGCCGCACCGCTTGGCTCCGGTAGGGTGTTGCTGCGGCGACGCCTTGGCAGTGGCGGGCAGTGGTAGGGCGGAAGCTGCCGCTTCGCCTTGTCCCGAAGTGGCTCCAGCCCGTCCGCTCGCCGTGCCGAATCGCGTAGTGCGGAAGGAGGGGGCCGGGATTTATGCGCTTCTTGCGCGTTTTTGCGGCAACTCGAACGCATTCACGAACCGCTCATTCGGAACTTTTCAGCTCCGCGGATGTCAAGCGCGGCCGGCGAACAAGGTGTGGATTTGCTCCAATATTTCGCACTTGAAGCCTGCGCGCGAAAGAATGCCCGTGAGCGCATCCAATTCCCCGGGCACGTCGTATTCCAAAATGACCGCCCCGATATTTTCCAGGAGGGCAGGGGTAGCGCCGTGAGTATGGCCAGTTCGCTGCCTTCGCAGTCCATTTTCAGCAGGTCGCACTTTTCAATGCCGCACCGGTTGAAAAGGTCATTCACGCCAACGACGTCCACGGAGCAGGATTGGCCTTTGGCCTCGATCAGGCTGCAGCCGGAATCATCGCCGGGCGTAAAATACAGCGTGGCCACCCCGGTTTTGTCGGCCACAGCCTCGGGATAAACATGAATCCGGCGGCCGGAATTGAGGAGCAGGTTTTTTTTCAGTTGGGCCACGTTTTTTGGGAAAGGTTCGAACGCATGAATCTCAACCTCGGGATTCATGGCGGCCGCATAAACCGCAAAAAAAACGACATTGGCCCCGATATCCACAATCACTTTCGACCGGCGAATGTCATCCTTCGCCTGCTGGTGATATCCGAAGACAAATATCTTCAGAAAAATCCACCAGTCCGAGGTTCCCGGACGCAACTCGCAGCCGGCGCCGCCCCGGGTGCGCAGTTGATAAGGCCGGCGTCGCGCCACCCTAGGCAGTCCCCCAGCAGCCAGGTCATCCGCTCACCGAGAACATCAATTGCGGCACGCTCGGCGCATGCCGCAACACCCCTTTTAGAAAACCGGATCGCATGGATTAAATTCAAATCTTCGCCAGTGCCTGCTTCAGGTCGGCGATCAAATCCTCGACGTTTTCCAATCCCAAGGCGATGCGCACGAGGTTGTCCACCATGCCGAGGGATTCGCGGTAGGCTGCCGGATAGTCGAAGAAGGACATCATGGACATTTGGGTGACGAGGCTCTCGGAACCGCCGAGGCTGGGCGTGATGATAAAGAGTTCCAGCGAGTCAATGAACCGCCGGGTTGCCTGGTCATTGCCTTTCACCAGGAAAGTGATGACGCTGCCGAAGCCGCCCATCTGCTTTTTAGCCTGCCGGTAATCAGGATGTGATTTCAATCCGGGATACCAGACTTTTTTGATTTTGGGATGGGATTCGAGAAAGCGGGCGATTTCCAGTCCGGCGCGGTTGTGATGCTCCATCCGCAGGCCGAAGGTTTTCAATCCGCGTTCCAGCAGAAAGCAGGTGAGCGGTCCCGGGATGGATCCGATCATCCGTTGCAGTTTGTTCAGGTCTTCGAGCAGCTTGTGATTGCCCAGCGTGACGCCGGCCAGCAGATCGTTATGGCCGCCGAGATATTTCGTGGCCGAATGGATGACGATGTCCACGCCCAGTTCCAGCGGACGTATGTTGAAGGGCGTGGCCAGCGTCGCGTCAATCATCGTGAGCAACTTGTGCCGCTTGGCGACCTTCACGATGGCCGGGAGGTCCGGCACGCGCAGGTAGGGATTCGTCGGCAATTCGGTGAAAATAATGTTCGTGTTGGGCTGGATGGCCTTTTCGATGGCCGCCGCCGTCGGGTCCACGAGGCTGGTTTGAATTCCGAATTTCTTTAAAAAATTGGTCGCGAAATCGCGCGTCTGCCGGTAGCAGTCGCTCGTGAAAATGATATGGCCGTCCTTTTTCATATAGGCCATGAGCGTGAGGATGACCGCGCTCATGCCGGTGGAAAACAGGATGGCCCGTTCGGCGCCCTCGACGGCGGCGAGCTTGCGCTCGGTCTCCTGCTGCGTGGGATTGCCGTAGCGGCCGTATTCGTGCTCGCGGATGACGCGGCCCTGTCCCTTGGCCTGCATGAACTCGAAGACTTCGGACGTGGACTCGAAGCTGTAGTTCGAGGTGTGGACGATGGGCGTGGAAACGGCGTGATGTGCCTTGCGATGTTTGCCGTGGCCGTGAATTGCCAGCGTCGCCGGCCCCCATTTATGAATGCTGCGAATTTTAGATGTCATTGAACAAATCCTGATTTCGGAGGGGCGAAACCTGCATGTCCCCCGTTCGCCATGAACCATCCGAACCTCCGCCAGGTTTTGGATTGCGCCAGCCCTCTGGCGCTTTTTACAGATGCCAGCAGTGCCAAAGCGGTGGAGGGCCACCGCAGTCCAAGACGCTGCCGCGCCGACGCAAGTTTTTTTCGGTTCATGGCCATGATGTGCAGTTTCACAATTATGGAGGCTTTCTGTGAAAAATGATTCAGGGTCTCGTGTAACTCGCCCCTCCGAATGCTAGACATTGAAACGGCTCCTTTGCTTGAGCGCCTTGTGCAAAGCGTCTTTCACCGCGTCCAAACGGGCGGGCAATTCAATTGGTTGATTTGCATGGCGGCACGGAAAATCCAGTTCCCGCCGGTGATACTTCACCTTCATCTCGACGAACTTCAAACCATGCGCCGTGGAGATGACGACCACGCGCTCTTTTTTGTCAATCTTGCCGGCCTTGAGCAGCTTGATCAAAACCGCCAGCGCCACGCCGGTGTGCGGGCAGTTGAACATTCCGGTCAGATCGCCCAGCGCCGCGGCGTTGGCCAGCTCCTCCTCGGTGGCCTGTTCGACGATGCCGTTGAATTGTTTCAACGTGCGGATCGCCTTTTGAATGCTCACCGGATTGCCGATTTGTATGGCGCTGGCCAGGGTCTTCTGCGCCTGGATCGGTTCGAACGTCTTGAAGTTCTTCAGATACGAACGGTAAAGCGGATTGGCCCGCTTGGCTTGCGCCACAACGATGCGCGGCAATTTGGAAATCAGGCCGAGGTCTTTCATCATCATCAGGCCCTTGCCGAGCGCGGAAACGTTGCCGAGGTTGCCGCCGGGAATGATCATCACGTCGGGCACCTGCCAGTCAAACTGCTGGACGATTTCAATGCCCACGGTTTTCTGGCCCTCGACCCGCAGCGAATTCATCGAGTTCGCCAGGTAAAGCGTTTCGTCCTTGGTGATTTCCTGGACCAGCCGCATGCAGCCGTCGAAGTCGGTGTCGAGATAGAGCACGAGCGCGCCGTTGGAAATCGGCTGGATGAGCTGCGCGCCGGAAATTTTTCCGCGCGGGAGGAGTACGATGGACTGGATGCCTGCCGCCGCGCAGTAGGTCGCCAGCGCCGCCGAGGTGTCGCCGGTGGAGGCGCAGACGACGGCCTTGATGGGGGCGCCTTCGGAAATCATCTGTTTGACCTGCGACACGAGCACCGTCATGCCGAGGTCCTTGAACGAGCCGCTGTGCGTGTTGCCGCAGAGTTTGACCCAAAGTTCGTTGACGCCGATTATTTTTCCAAAGCGTTCGGCCCAGAAAAGGTTGGTGCCGCCTTCGTAAAGCGAAACGACGTCGTCGTTCTTGATCTGCGGCAGGATCCATTCCTTCTTGCCCCACACGCCGGAGCCGTAGGGCCATTCGTTGCTCATGTACCGCTTTTCAAAAAGTTTTTTCCAGTTCGCGGCGCTGCGGCGTTTCAATGCCTTGAGGTCATGCTGCACCTCCAGCAATGAATGGCAGCGCTGGCATTGGTACACGATGGAGTTCAGCGGATAAGTTTCTCCGCACTCCGGATTGATACATTGAAACCAGGCTCGATAGGACATGGTCATCTTTCCTGTGCCGCGGGGCCGGGAACTTTTCACCGGGTCACGCGGCGCATTTCACAAAGCTTCAGAATGGATGCGGGCGTCGCGCTTTTCAAGAAAACACGGGAAGAACCTCGAAATGATCAGGCTGGTTGCCATGCCATCGTGGGTTTGTTTAACGCCGGTTTCGCAACTCCACGCGCCGGGTCTTGCCGCTGATGGTTTGCGGCAGTTCCTTCACAAACTCGATTTCACGCGGATATTTATAAGGCGCGGCGGTCTGTTTGCAGTGCTGCTGGAGCGTGTGCTTCAAGTCGTCACCGGCAGTGGCTTCCGGATGCGGGATGACGAACGCTTTCACAATCTGCCCGCGCACTTCGTCCGGTTTGCCCACCACCGCCGCGTCCAGAACCGCCGGATGTTCGAGCAGCACGCTTTCAACCTCGAACGGCCCGATGCGGTAGCCCGAACTCTTGATGACATCGTCCTTGCGTCCGACAAAATAAAAGTATCCGCCGGCATCCCGCACGGCGCGGTCGCCCGTGAGATACCAATCGCCGCGGAGTTGCTTCGCCATCTCGCCCGGGTTCAGCCAGTATTCATGGAACAATCCGACCGGCCGGTGGGGTTTCACGCGCACGGCAATTTCCCCTTCCTGGCCGGCGGGCACTGCGTTCAAATCATCATCCAGCAACGCCACGGTGAATCCGGGCGTGGGTTTGCCCATCGAGCCCGGGCGCACTTCGTGGCCGAGGGAACGGAAGTTGCCGATCAACACCACGGTTTCCGTCTGGCCGTAAGCTTCGTAAAGCGTCAGGCCGGTGGCGTCCTGCCAGAGTTTTAACACCTCGGGATTCAGCGGTTCACCCGCGGTGACACAATGGCGGAGGCGGGGAAATTTCCACCGTGAAAGGTCCTGCCGCACGATCAATCGCAACGCCGTTGGCGGCGCGCACCAGGTGTTGATGGGGAAATGCGCCAGGGTGTTCAACGTCTGGGCCGGATCAAATTTGCCGCGAACGTCCAGCGCGAACACACAGGCGCCCATCTGCCACGGGCCGTAAAAACTGGACCATGCGGCCTTGCCCCAGCCGAGATCGGAGATGTTCCAATGCACTTCGCCGGGCCGGCAATCGAGCCATAACCCGCCCGTGAGCCGGTGGCCGAGGCCGTAACTGGCCTGCGTGTGCAACACCATTTTCGGCTCGCCGGCCGTGGCGCTGGTAAAATAGATGATGCCTGGGTCGTCACTGCGGGTGGGTTCGGAGTCAAACGTTGTGTCCGCTGCGCGTAGCCGGGCATCGAAATCAATCCAGCCGGTCGGCGTTTCACCCACGGCCAGGCGTACTCCGTCAAATCCGTCAAGTTTGGCAACGCTCTCCGCACTGGCAATCACCGCGCTGATTGTCGCGGCCTGAATCCGGTAGGCCATGTCGCGCGGCGTGAGCAGCAAGGTGCCGGGTACCGGCACTGCGCCCAGCCGGATGAGGCCGAGCATGGCGATCCACCATTGCGGCACGCGCGGCAGCATGATGAGCACGCGGTCGCCACGCCGCACCCCGGCCGAGCGGAAGACATTGGCGGCTTGAGCGCTCAAAACGGAAAGTTGTTGAAACGTGAATTTCTGTTCCACGCCCGTCGCCGCTTTCACACACCACAATCCCAAGGCGTCCGGCTTTGTTTTAGCCCAACAGTCAATGACATCGGCGGCAAAATTAAAGTATTCCGGGACGTTCAATTCCCAGGAAGGTTCCGGACGGGTTTGGATGCGTACAGCCACGAGATTGCCGATCAGTGTAAGGCTTTTGCCGCAATGTCGCGACGAAAATGTGCGCCCTCAAAATGAACTTTTTCCACGGCGGCGTAGGCGGCGGCTTGCGCACCCTTCAAATCCCTGCCCAGCGCCGTCACGCCCAGCACGCGACCGCCATTGGTGACGACCTGGCCGTCTTTCAAAGACGTGCCGGCATGAAAGACTTTTGTGTCCGGCAGCGCATTTGCCACGTCGAGGCCGGAGATGACCTTCCCTTTTTGGTAATGGCCCGGATAACCGCCGCTCGCCATCACGACGCACACGGAAGCCGCTGCTTTCCATTTCAATTCGATTTTGTCGAGCGTGCCATTCACGCTGGCGTCGAGCAGTTCGACCAGGTCGTTTTCCAGCCGGGGCAGATAAACCTGTGTCTCCGGGTCGCCAAAGCGCGCGTTGAACTCCAGCACCTTCGGACCGGATTTCGTGAGCATGATGCCCGGATAGAGAATGCCGCGATAATCAATTCCTTCGGCTGCGCAACCACGCATGAAAGGGTCGAGAATTTGCCCGCCGACGTTTTTCAATTCGGCGTCGTCTAGAAATGGCGTCGGTGAATACGTGCCCATTCCGCCGGTGTTCAATCCGGCATCGCCGTCGAGGGCGCGCTTGTGGTCCTGTGAGGTCGGGAACAGTTTTGCCGTCCTGCCCTCGCAAATCGCGTGGAGCGAAATCTCCATGCCTTCCAGGAATTCCTGGATGACGATGTTCGCGCCCGCCGCGCCGAAATTCCTGGCGACTAGGATTTCGTCGATTGCTTTATCCGCTTCCGCCACGCCGGCGCAAATCAAAACGCCTTTGCCGAGTGCCAGGCCGTCGGCTTTCACCGCGCATTTGCCATCCAGCGACGCTGCAAAGGCCTTTGCCGGCCCTGCCGCCGAAAACGTTCCTGCGCGTGCGGTCGGGACTCCGTATTTTTCCATGAAGTTTTGCGAGAACACCTTGGAGGACTCGAACTGCGCGGCCTTCCGGTTCGGCCCCCAGATGCGCAGCCCGTTTTTCTGGAACAAATCCACGATGCCCAGTGCCAGCGGATTGTCCGGCCCGACGACCGTGAGTTCGATTTTCTTTTCCTGTGCGAACGCGAGCAGCTTCGGCAAATCCTCGGCGCCGAGGTTCACGCACTCAACTAGCGCAGAATTTTTGGCCAGCCGTTCCTGCGCGATGCCGGCGTTGCCGGGCGTACACCACAGTTGCGTGACGTGCGGCGACTGCGCCAGTTTCCACACGAGCGCGTGTTCGCGCCCGCCCGAACCGATGACAAGAAGTTTCATTGCCGGGCAGATTGAATCAGGAAATCGCGAATTCGGGAAAATATTTTTTTGATTTCATTTTCGGCATCGGCAGGATTGTAGTGTCGGTGCCGTGCGCCGATTCATTCGAGCCACAGGCTCGACACTACAGTGAAATAGACACTGCCTGTATCCGGCGCACCTTGACCTAGTCGTGATATGGTGATTACAATCTGCCGTCATGGATGTCCTGACATTATCCCGCATCCAATTTGGAGCGACCATTGCGTTTCATTATATTTACCCGCCATTGAGCATCGGGCTGGGCGTCCTGCTCGTGGTCATGGAAGGGGTGTGGCTGAAAACCAACCAGCCGGTTTATCACCAGATGGCGCGGTTCTGGACCAAGGTGTTCGCCCTCACGTTTGCCATCGGCGTGGCGACGGGCATCGTCATGGAATTCGAGTTCGGCACAAATTGGGCGACGTATTCGCGGTTCGTCGGGGACGTGTTTGGCAGCGCGCTGGCGGCGGAAGGCATCTTCGCGTTTTTCCTCGAATCCGGTTTTCTCGCCGTGCTGCTGTTCGGATGGGACCGGGTCGGCCGCAAACTGCATTTCTTCTCAACGTGCATGGTCTGCCTCGGCGCGCATTTCAGCGCCATCTGGATCGTCGTTGCCAATTCCTGGATGCAAACACCAGCCGGCTATCACCTCGTGGTTCGGAACGGCGTGGCCCGCGCGGAAATCACCGACTTCTGGCAACTCGTGTTCAATCCGTCCTCGATGGACCGGTTGTTCCACACGTTGTGCGGCGCATGGCAGGCGGGCGCGTTTCTGGTCGTCAGTGTCAGCGCCTGGTATCTGCTGAAGAAACGGCATCTGGATTTTGCGCGTGCGTCATTGCGGGTGGGTTTGACCGTCGCGTTGATTGCCTCGCTGCTACAGCTGGTCAGCGGTCATATCAGCGCCCAGGGCGTGGCGAAGAATCAGCCGGAGAAGCTCGCCGCGTTCGAGGGACTTTACCAGACGACTTCCAACGCGCCGCTGACGCTCGTTGGTTGGGTGAATGAACCAAACGAAAAAGTCACCGGCATCCAGGCACCGGGAATGCTGAGTTTTTTGGCGCACAACGACCTGCACGCGTCGGTAACGGGCTTGAACGCTTTCGCGCCGGAAGATCGCCCGCCGGTGCAGGCGTCCTTCCAGTTTTTTCACGGCATGGTGGGGATCGGCTTCGCCATGATTGCCATCGCAGCCTTGGGATTTCTTTATTTCCGCCACGGTACGCTGCACGAACGGCGCTGGCTGTTGTGGATCCTGGTTTTTTCCGTTCTCGGCCCGCAAATCGCCAATCAGCTCGGCTGGTTCGCCGCCGAAGTCGGACGCCAGCCGTGGATTGTCTATCACCTGATGCGCACGCCGGCCGGATTATCCGAGGTGGTAAAAGCCAACGTTGTGCTGACGTCACTCATCCTGTTCACATTTATTTATTTTCTGCTGTTCGCCGTGTTTATCTATCTGCTCAACGATAAAATCCAGCACGGCCCGGATGACGCCGATCTCACGCCGTCGGGCAAACTAGCGCTGCCCGCGAGAAAATGACTAGAAAATGACTAATGACTAAAGAATATCCAAAGGTTTCAATGACGAATGACTCTGGCTTGGTCATTCGGCCATTCGTTATTATTTTGTCATTAGGGTTTAGGAATTCGTCATTCGCCCCTCACGGTTTTCGCTCCAAGTTATGACTTTCGACCTGAATACCATCTGGTTCATCCTCGTCGGCGTGCTCTTCACCGGTTACGCGATGCTCGACGGCTTCGACCTCGGCATCGGCGCGCTGCATTTATTCACCAAAGACGACGCGGAACGCCGCACGCTGCTCAACGCCATCGGCCCGGTCTGGGACGGCAATGAAGTCTGGCTGGTCACCGGCGGTGGCGCGCTGTTCGCGGCGTTTCCGAATGTCTATGCCACGGTGTTCTCCGGTTTTTATCTCGCGCTGATGCTGCTGCTGGTGTCGCTGATCTTCCGCGCGGTGGCCATCGAATTCCGCAGCAAGCAGCCCATGCGCTGGTGGCGGCAGATGTGGGACGTTGGATTTTCCGCCGGCAGCCTTCTGTCCGGCCTGCTCTTGGGTGTGGCGCTGGGCAACATTGCATGGGGCGTTCCGATTGATGACCGCGGCGAATTCGCCGGCACCTTCCTGGGCCTGCTCAAGCCGTATCCGGTGCTGGTCGGCGTCACGACCGTGGCGCTGTTCATGATGCACGGCGCGATTTATGGCGTGATGAAGACCGAGGGCAAACTCCATGACAAACTGCGCGGCTGGGCGATGAATTGCATCATCTTCTTCGTGATTTGCGCCGCGATGACGATGATGGCCACGCTGCTTTACGTGCCGCACATGACCGCGCGGGTGCGGGACAATCCGTGGCTGTTCACCATCGCGCTGGCGAACATGCTGGCCATCGCCAACATCCCGCGCGAATTTCATCACGGCCGCGACTGGCGGGCGTTTTTGTCGTCGTGCGCGGCGATCATCACACTCATGGCGCTGTTCGCAATCAACATTTTCCCGAACCTGGTTTACAGCCTGCCCGATCCGGAAAACAGCCTGACGATTTACAACGCTTCGTCGTCGCCAAAAACGCTTGGTATCATGCTGGTGATCGCGGGCATCGGCGTGCCGGTGGTGATTGCCTACACCGTCTGCATCTACTGGATTTTCCGCGGCAAGGTGAAGCTCGACCGGATGAGCTACTGATCTGTGTAGCGTCGAGCCTGTGGCTCGAAATCGGGCCACAGGCCCGATACTACACCACCTTCGCCTCGCCATTACCCTTCACAACTTCACCAATCAACCAAGCTTGGTGCTTTTGCGCGCGGATGAATTTCAAGACCGCATCCGCCTGGTCCGCCGACACAATGCTCACCATGCCGATGCCCATGTTGAACACCTGGTAAAGCTCGGCATCCGGCACCCCGCTCCTGGCCTCGATCATTTTGAAGATCGGCAGCATATCCCATGAACCTTTGCGGATGACCACGTCGCAGTTCTTCGGCAGCACGCGCGGGATGTTGTCCACAAACCCGCCGCCGGTGATGTGCGCAAATGCCCTGACGCCCGGTTGAGGGTTGAGGGTTGAGGGTTCAGAGTTAAAACGTTTAATCAGCTTCTGCACCAGTGGGCCGTAGCTGACGTGGACCTTCAGCAATTCGGTGCCGATGGTGTTTTTCAATTCCGGTACGCGGCTTTTCGGCTTGAGCTTCAGTTGCTCGAAGAAAATCTTGCGCGCGAGCGAATAGCCGTTCGTGTGCAGGCCGCTGGAGGCGATGCCAATGACCGCGTCGCCGCGTTTCACGGTCTTTTGCCCGTTGAGCATTTTGGATTTTTCGACCACGCCCACAATCGTGCCGCTCACGTCGTATTCGCCCTTCTGGTAAAAGCCCGGCATCTGCGCAGTCTCGCCGCCGATGAGCGTGCAATGGTTTTCCGCGCAGGCGCGCGCGAAGCCCTTGATGATGTCGGTGAAAACGTGCGGTTCGAGTTTGCCAGTGCCGAGGTAATCGAGGAAAAACAGCGGCTCGGCGCCAAGCACGGCGATGTCGTTGACGCAATGGTTCACGAGGTCGGCGCCGATGGTGTCGTGCCGGTCCATGGCGAAGGCGATCTTGAGCTTGGTGCCAACGCCGTCCACGGACGACACGAGCACCGGCTCGCGGTATTTTTTCAGGTCGAGGGCGAACAGGCCGCCGAAACCGCCGACCTTGCCGAGCACCTCGCGGCGATGCGTGGACGCGAGCAGTTGCGGTAGCGTCGCTTTGACCTTGTTGCCCAAATCAATATCAACGCCGGCGGCGGCGTAAGCTTTTTGTTTCATGCGCCCGCAGATTAAACCGGCAACCGGCGCGCCGGGCGAGGAAATTTCTTCAGCGGCAGGTGCTGGTTGCGGGAATTGACGTGGTGTTTTTTTTGATTTGCATACACATTTAAGTATTATATTGTGTGTATATGATTAAGCGAACGAACATCGTCCTGGACGAAGGCCTGGTGCGGGAGGGCTTGAAAGCCACCGGCATTAAAACCCGGCGCGCCCTTGTGCATCATGCGTTGCAGGAATTGGTGCGGCGTGAAAAGCAACTGGGTTTTCTCGCGCTCAAAGGGAAAATCCACTGGACTGGAAATCTCAACGCAATGCGCCGCAGCCGGCTTCCATGAGACTGCTCGTTGATTCAACGGTTTGGATTGATTATTTCGGCGGGCGGGAAACGGCGCAGACCGTCCGGCTGGGGCAATGTCTTCAAAATCGCGACGAAATATGTCACTGCGGTTTTGTCCTGCTTGAAGTTTTACAGGGCATTCGTGACGAGCAGGAATTCATTGCCGTCAAGCAACAGTTTGAAAATTTAACTTATCTGGAAGACGACCGGACGACGTTTGAGCTGGGCGCGACGATTTACCGCGAATTGCGGCGCAAAGGAATCACGATCCGGAATTCCGCCGACTGCCTGATTTCCGCCGTCGTCATCCAGCAGGGTGTGAATTTTCTGGAAAACGACCGCGATTACAAATTCATTGACCAGCATTATCCGCTGAACCGGATTTGAAAGCGCTCCGTTTGCGGGAATTGAAGCGGTGAATTTCACCATTGGCAGACGGCCGCCGACCTGCTAGGCTGAAAATCCGCTTGTTTTTGAAAGCGGCGGAAACTTTAACCAAAACAATTTATGTCACAGCATCGCAGTCTGCGCGCGGCGTCCACCTTGGGTGGCAAGCGTAATGTCCTCAAGCGCTTCGAGCGCACCGAACTTCTCAAAAAACGCGGCCAGTGGAAGGACGGCGACCGCATTACCGGCCTCCGCAAGACCAAGCCGGAAGTGTAGAAGTGATGCGTGACAGGTGACGCGTGACACGAATTTCCGCTGCCTGTCACTTGCCCGCCGCGCCGAAGTTTCTGAGCGAAGGCGGGTCACCCTTCCCATGCCACCCAGCACTCGTCTTCAAAAATATCTGGCGGAGGCCGGCGTGGCTTCGCGCCGCGCGGGTGAGCAGATCATCCTGGCCGGGCGGGTCAGCGTCAACGGCCAGCAGGTACTGCAGCTCGGAACCAAGGTGGATCCGGTGCATGACGAGGTGACGGTGGACGGCAAGCCCGTTCGCGCCAAACGCAAGCTTTACCTGGCCCTGCACAAGCCGGTCGGCTGTGTTTGTTCGAACCGGGATGAGTTGGGCCGTCCGGCCATTCACGATTTATTGCCAAAAGAATGGCAAAATCTGCATTCCGTGGGCCGATTGGATTTCAACAGTGAGGGATTGATTTTTTTGACCAATGATGGACAATTCGCCTTGCACCTGACCCATCCGCGCTACGGTGTCCGCAAAAAGTACGTGGCCACCGTCGAAGGCAGGGTGGACAAGGCGATGCTCGTGCTGTTCACACACGGTGTGTGGCACGCGGGAGAAAAGCTCCAAGCGCAGGCCGCGCGGCTGGTTTCAGCCGGTCACGGTCGGAGCGTGGTGGAATTGGAACTCGGTGAAGGCAAAAACCGCGAAGTGCGGCGGTTGTTTGAATCGCAGGGTCTGGCGGTGAAACGGTTGCAACGGACGCAGATTGGCAAGATCAAGCTGGGCGAGTTGAAACCGGGCCGATGGCGGACATTGACAGAAACAGAGATTAGGACTTTACTTCAGGAATTATGAAAATGAATTGCTGGTTGATTTTGGGCGCGGTGATCGCGACGAGCGCGGTTGCGCAAAACAATACAAACACTCCCAACACGCTGCCGCCCATCCCCGCGCCGTCCGCGGCGGTTGCGCCCGCGCCCAGCACCCCGGCGCCGGCAGTGGAGCCGGCCACAAACGCGGTGCCTGTCAAACATAAGAAACACAAGGCCGCTGCGCCCGCCAAGGCCATTACCGAGCCAACGGTTGCGCTGGTTCCCGGTCCGGCGGAAGTGGCCGCCAACATTAACGCCCGAGGCCAGGCCGGTCTCAAGGGCGAAGTCGTTGCCCATTTGAAAAAGGGCGAAACGGTGACGGTTCTGGGCCAGATTAATTTGGACAAGCACAAGGCGAGTGAACCCGCGCAATGGGCGAAAATCGCCCTGCCAACCAGCACGCATGCCTGGGTCAAGGCCTCGTACATTGACGCCACGAGCAAGACCGTTTTGCCAAAGAAATTGAATTTGCGCGCCGGACCTGGTGAAAATTTCAGCGTACTGGGCGTTATTGAGCGGGGCACGACGGTGAACCCAATCACCACCAAAGACGATTGGATGCAAATTGATCCGGCCGCCAGCGCCTATGCCTTCGTGGCCGCGATGTATTTGAAACAGGAAGCTCCGGCTCCGGCTCCTGAACCCGTGCCTGCGCCAACGCCGGTTGCCGAAGCTCAGACGATGGCAACCGCCCCGGCTGAACCCACGGTGCCTCCGGTGCGCATCGTGTCGCATGAAGGTGTCGTGCGCGGCGTCGTCAGCCCCGTCGCACCGACCAAATACGAATTATACGACCCGGCGACGGGCGTTAACATTAATTATCTCTACACGACTTCACCGACCCTCGACCTGAGCCGCTACGTCAATATGCGGATTATTGTCACCGGCGAGGAAGGACTGGATGCGCGCTGGAAAGAGACACCCATCATCAACATCCAGAACATTCAAGTGATTTCCCAAAATGCCGTCCCACACACCATCGTCCGAAGCCCCAGACAATCACAAGCTCATTAACGGGCGCGCCATCGCTGCGCAAATCCAGCGTGAACTGGCGCAGCGTGTCGTTCAATTGAACCAACGCGGGGTCCAACCGGGCCTCGCGTTCGTTCGCGTTGGCGAAGACCCGGCGTCCAAGGTTTATGTCGGCCGCAAGGAAAAAACCTGCGCCGAACTCGGCATTTATTCCGAAATGCACGTTTTGCCCGAAACCGCGGGCGAAGGCGAATTGCTCGCGTTGCTGAAAATACTGAACGCCGATTCGCGGCTGCACGGGATTCTGGTCCAGGCGCCGTTGCCGAAACAAATTCGCGAAGCCGTCATTTACTCGGCGGTTTTGCCGCAGAAGGACGTGGACGGTTTTCATCCGGTCAACGTCGGCAAACTGATGCTCGGCGATCCGACCGGCTTTCAACCCTGCACGCCGGCGGGCATCCGCGAACTGCTCGTGCGCTCGAATGTGAAAACCGACGGCACGGAAGCGGTGATTCTGGGCCGCGGCAACATTGTTGGCAAACCGATGGCCGCGCTGCTCTGCCAGAAGGCCCGGGGCGCGAATGCGACCGTGACGATTTGCCATTCCGGCACCCGCGACATCCGGGCGCACTGTCGCCGCGCGGACATTTTGATTGCCGCGATGGGCGTCGCCGAATTTGTGAAGGCCGACATGGTCAAGCCCGGCGCAACGGTGATTGACGTTGGCGTCAACCGCGTGAGCGATCCGAAGGCCAAAGGCGGTTCGCGATTGGTCGGCGACGTGGCGTTCGCGGAAGTCCTGCCGGTGGCCGGCAAAATCACGCCCAATCCCGGTGGCGTCGGCCCGATGACCATTGCCATGCTGATGCAGAACACCGTGCGGGCAGCGGAATTGAATACAACCGGTTAAATGAGTGATTCGTTAAACAAGTGCTTGATTTCGATTCACAGTTGACGAGTTACCCATTCAACCAGTCACCGATTTAACTTTTAACAATTATATGAACCCAACCCGAATTCTACCCGATTTGCAGGCCTCGCTGCTGTGTGAGGAGGTCCGCCAGGAAGCCAATGGAAATTTTTTCATCATCGGTGTCGTTAATTTTCTCCGCGTGCCGCAACTGCCCATCGTGGCCGGCCGGCTGTGCGTGTTCAACCGCTGGACGGCGGGCATCGGACAGTTCACCGAAAGCGTCCGGCTCATCGCGCCCGACCAAACGACGATGCTGCGCAAGGGCGAAATGAAATTTGAATTGCGCGAGCCGGGATTGCATTCGACCAACGTCATGGTCTTCAATCAGGTCGAATTCAAAACCGCCGGGACCTACTTTGTCGAGGTGCTGGTGGACGACGTGATGAAATTGCGTTATCCCGTGCCGCTGGTTCAGGCGCCGCCGCCGAACCAAAATCCCCCGCCGCCGGCGGCAAAAGAGTCGGAAAAATAACTTCAACGGCTGTAGCGGCACTCCGCGAGCGCCGTAATTTGAAATGCGGCGGTCACAGACCGCCGCTACAATTCAATTCATGTGAACTCACCTGCTGAATCAACTTTTGCGTGGGAACCGCTGACGCCGCGTGGTGTGGCGGCGTTCGCGCGCGCCCGGTTCAGCCGCCTGCTGCTCGTGCAATTCGTCATTGCGTCACTCGCCGCCGCTGCCGGCGTCTGGTTTCTCTCCGATGGCTGTTTCCCGACCGTGCGCGCCGCCATCCGAAATTTGCCGGTTGCCGGCGAAATTCGCGCGGGCCGGCTGGATTGGCCCGGCCACCCGCCGCAACTCCTCGCCGAAGGCCGGTTTCTTGCGTTTATTCTCGACCCGAATCACAGCGGCCAGATCCATTCACCCGCTGACGTGCAAATTGAATTCGGCCGGGAATCCATCCGGATAATTTCGCTGCTCGGCTATGCGGAACAGGATTATCCGCGCGGCTGGGTCGTGAGTTTCAACCGCACCGACCTGGAGCCGCTCTGGGGCGCCTGGGAGCCGGAACTGCTGGCCATTTCGGTTCTGGCCGGGGTGGCCGGCCTGATGCTGGCTTGGGCGGTGCTGGCGACGATTTATTTTCTGCCGGTGCGGCTTATCAGTTTTTTCGCGAACCGCGATTTGGATTTTCGCGGCAGTTGGAAGCTGGCGGGGGCGGCAATGATGCCGGGCGCCTTGCTGTTGACCGCCGCCATTGTGCTTTATGGTTTCGCCGTGTTCGATCTGGTTCAATTTTGTTTCATCTTCGCCGCGCACTTCGCGCTCGGCTGGATTTATCTGTTTCTCAGCCAGCTTTTTTTGCCGCGCCTGGCGGCGGCGGAGCAGGGGAATCCGTTCGCGGATAAAAAGTAGTTTTTTAGACAATCAAACAAACGTCCGTAATACTTTGTTGCGCGAGCAATAATCTCTTGACGAAAAATCCGGTTTGAGTTTAAATCGCGCCACGGCTTATGGCGGGTATTATAGCAACGGGTTGGGTCGATGCGCAGGGGTTCAAAGGCGCAAATAGCAGTCTTTTCTTCATTCGTCAGATTCTTCCCGAAAAAATCCACCGCAAATCTGGAAACCCTGTTCCGCGTTTCTGGAAGTGTCCGCTAAACTCTTGAAAATCTTCGCTGCGAGTTCGAAAACCACTGCCCAATTCAGATTCCACCAAAATAATGAAGAACAATAAAAAACAATGTCAGTGCCGTAAATAACTAAACAAATATCACATTGAAACAAAATCCAAATAAAATATGAAAACCCAACCTAATTTAATTTACAAAGTGCTTACCGTGATTGTATTAGCTGCATCGCTGTTTCTGACATATTCAGGGACAGCGCAAACGACAAATGCCAATGAGTTCTGGATTTCGACGAACTCAGCGACTGGCAGGTTGGGAATTGGAACAATAACCGATCCGTTTGATGGTTCCACCGAGGCAAAATTTGATGCGGCAATGAATAACATGCCGGCCAATTCAATGATTCATATTATGGCGGGGACGTATCAAACCCTTGGCAACGAGATGGGGTATTGGTGTGTAAAAACAGGGCAGAAAATATTAGGAAGCGGCGTTGATGTTACAATTATAAAACTTGATTCAACGTTTGGGGGCCAGCATACTGCAATCATAGGAACCTCCGGTCAAAATGCGCTGACAAATGTCGAGGTGTGTGACTTGACCTGTGATTGTAATTATTCAGTTGGCGAGAATGCATCCCTCAGTGGTATAGACATAGACGGCACACAAAATACCGTAAGAAGGGTAAAGGTAATTCATGTCGCAGCATACGCGCCCACCTACTGGGAACCGTATGGGATTATTCTATCTGCCTATCTTCTTCCCGTAGCTACAGGAAATATTATTGAAGATTGCGAAGTGTCACAATTTGCAGGCGGACAGTGGAATATGAACGGGATTGCAATAGTTAACGCTTCCGGTTCAACTCAAAACAAAGGGGGGATTATTCGCAACTGCCGTGTTTTGGGGGGAGGGGCAACTACAAATAACATAATATATGGTATAGCAGCCGTCTCTGATTGTTTAATTGAGGGCAACTACATAGAAGGGGCAGAGCGTGGTTCATATTGGGAAAGCGGTGTAACGAACCTGATGTTTGTCCATAATACATTCAAAAATTGCGGAACCCCGGTCATCATGTTCGAGTTTTCAGGAGGTTGTTGTAAAGACCTAACATTTGCGTTTAACCAAATGGAAGTGACAAACTTTGCGCTCAACGGCACGATGATAAATGCATTTATATTTGGTTTTGGATATTTCACTAATGTCAGTATCATAGGTAACAAGGTTACCTGTATCGGTTCTGTCGGGACAGGGATTCAACCCTGTTTTATTAACGCAGCGAATGTCACTGGGCTAAATGTGGCCTATAACACAGTAGATTCCAGGCTTATAAATTCATTTCTTAATTGTGTCAATGTCAACATTGACAATAATTATGACCTGCTTGGAAATTATTTGTATGGAATGAATGTCCCAACTCTCGGTGGCATGCCGGTGTATCCTTTCGGATTAAACCTTGTGGGCAGCGCGGGCCAATCGCCGGCTCTTACGGCTTTAGGATTGCCAAGCAATCCCAACGCGGTTGTCACCAATGGTTCAACTCAGCCCATCACATTTAATACAAATCTGACGGTGAGTGGCAATGTCAGTATTGGGACTTCTTCGCAGTCACAAAATCTGTCAGTTTCTGGAAATGCAACGATATCAGGTTCGCTGGCAGTTAGCGGTTCGGCCATTCAGGGCTTGTGGGTAAATAGCCCTGGTGGCTGTCCTGGACAATTTGTTTCCACCAACTTTGTCTCTTGTATCCAGTTTGGTAACCCCGATCAAAGCCATTTGATGTATTTCGGGATTCGAAAAGACTTGGGTTATGATTCGTTCCAATTCTACAATTACAATGGAGACAAAACCGTTCCGATGATGGTTATTAATGCCAATAATAACGGTGGCAATGGCAATGTCGGCATTGGAACCGGAACCAATAACCCCGCACAAAGATTAACCGTTTCAGGCAATGCTTCCATCTCCGGCACAAATTTCGCATCCCAGTTTGTGGGTGGTGGCAGCGGTTTGACGGGTATCACCGCGTTGCAAGCCGGTGCTGTCTCAGCCACCAACGCAACGATCTGGAGTTCTCTTGCCGTTACCAATACTGCTGTAACAAATTGGGCCGCGTTGAACGTAACTCCGTCAAACGCAGTGATGAGTGTAAATGGAATATATGTTGCCATCCTTCAAACCAACGGCGTTTTGAATGCCGTCAATGGTTTGTCCACGACAGTTAGTAACAAATTAGGAGCGGTCAGCATTACGAACTCGGCCTCTCCCTTTCATTGGACAAACACGACTCCAAGAAATGTGACGGTTTATATCAATAATTTGAAAGGAAGTGTGGGTTATAATGATTCACTGATTTATGGCCCAACAACAAATGGGTGTGCAACGGTGATGCTGCAACCCAATGAATATTTTTCCTTTACCAATACAACCGGCACGATAATCACCACCTTTAAGTGGCACCCGTTCTAAATATCAAATTACCCACTAATGTGGGTTTGATATTCGTTACCCGGGTTGCGTGAACGAATTCTAAAAAGCGTTAGTTTCAAAGCCATGGAATAACTTTCCGTGGCTTTTTTTACGCCATCGCCCGCCCGGCAATCCAGCCGGTCGTCCAGGCGGCCTGGAAGTTGAAGCCGCCGGTCACGCCGTCAATGTCGAGCAGTTCGCCGGCGAAAAACATTCCGGGACAGACCTTGCTTTCCATTGTCTTGAAATTCACCTCGCCCAGTCGCACTCCACCGCACGTCACAAATTCATCCCGGTTCAGGCTTTTGCCCGTCACCGGGAGTTCCGTGCGGATCAATTGCTGGACGAGCCGGTGTTGCGCGGCCCGCGAAAGCGCGGCCCAACGCGTGTCGCGCGCGATGCCGGCGACCAGAACGAGTTGTTCCCACAGGCGCAACGGCAACGGCGTCACCGGCACGTTGACGACGAGACGCGCGGGTTGTGCCGCCTGGCGCGATTTTAGCTCGGCGACAATCGCCTCCGCGTGGAGATGTGGCAGCCAGTTGACCTGCAGCGGAAACTGGTAATTGAATCCGTGCAACGCCCGTGCGCCCCATGCCGACAGCCGCAAAATAGCCGGGCCGCTCAAGCCCCAGTGTGTTACCAGCAACGGCCCGCGCTCGCGCAGTTTTGCAGAAGGCACGGACACTTCGACCGCGCCGACGGAAATACCCGCCAGCGACCGCAGCCACGGCGATTCGATGTGAAATGTGAACAGCGACGGCACGGGCGGTTCCAGCGTGTGGCCGAGCGACACCGCCAATTGCCCCGCCGCCGCCGCGCGGCAGCCGCCCGTGGCCAGCAACAACCGGTCGCAGGTGAGGGTCTCACCTCCTACCGTGGATGGAGCGCCGATTTCCAAATCGGCGAACGGCTGCTCCGCAAGTCCTACATGCTGAATCGGAGACCGGCGCTCCGTTGCCAGCACCACGTCAAATCCATCTTGATCATGTTTTACCACGCGTTCGACGCCGCAATTCAGCCGCAGCTTCACTTCCGCCGCGCGGGCGGTGTGCAGCAGGCAATTAACAACGGTTTCCGATGAATTGCTGGCGGGGAACATGCGGCCGTCGGCCTCGGTTTTGAGCTTCACGCCGCGCGATTCAAACCATGCCACCGTGTCGCGCGCGGAAAACTTCTGGAACGGCGCCAGCAACGCCTTTTCCCCGCGGGGATACCGCGTGGCGAAGTCGCGCGGATTGAAGCAGGCATGGGTCGCATTGCAGCGACCGCCGCCGGAAATGCGGACTTTGGAGAGAAACTGCGGGCCGCGTTCGAGCACCGTCACTTCGGCCTCGGGCGCGGCCTCGGCGCAGGCGATGGCGGCAAAAAAACCGGCCGCGCCACCTCCCACCACAATGACCCGTTGCGAACTCATGCCAAGAATTTAACCGGATTTCCCGCCAAAGTCTCTCCAAAGCGTGCACAAGCTGGTATTGCCAACTCCGTGGGGACGGTGCAAGCTTCGGTGGAAATGGTGGGGAAATGTTCAATGGAAACCGCCGTGCGTGTTTCAGTGGTTGGTGAATTTGAAAGGAAAATTATGGTCAAGGAATTTAGTGAACAGGCCGTGATTGATGGTTCGCTTTCCGACCTTCTGGTCGCTTACGAACTCACTTTGGAAATAGGCAGACATTCCAGCGGCGAAAATGCAAAGCGCGCCAAGGCGGCGGCGGCTTTGCTTGACGTGTGTTTTCAAAATTTCTCCCACTTCGGCACAAAATCAGCCGTGAGCCTGCTCGAAGGACAGATGGAAAAGCTGCGCTTGCTGCCAACGACTTTAAGCGCGGACACGCTTAGGAAGTAACCGGCGGCATTACAGCGCGGGATATATTTCTTTGCGTTGCTTCTGGCACAGTACCGGCATGCGAAAGTTGCCTCGCTCTTTTTACGACCGGGATACGATTGCGGTCGCGGGGGAATTGCTCGGGAAATACCTGGTTCACGGGGAGCGGGTTGGCCGGATTGTGGAGGTGGAGGCGTATCTCGGCCCGCACGATCTGGCGGCGCATTCAGCTCGCGGGCTGACGGAGCGGACGAAAGTGATGTTCGGTCCGCCGGGTCACGCCTACGTTTATTTCATTTACGGAATGCATCACTGCATGAACGTGGTAACGGAGCGCGAAGGGCATGCGTCCGCCGTGTTGTTGCGCGCCATCGAGCCGGTGAAAAATGTCGTGGGCCGGACCTGCGGCCCCGGCCTGCTTTGCCGCGCGATGCACATTGACCGGCGCCTCAACGCCCACGACCTGCTCAGTGACGATTTCTTCATCGCTGTGCCGCCAGCCGAACCGTTTGCCATCGTCAAGCGACCACGGGTGGGTGTGGATTACGCGCGGCATTGGGCGAAGCGGCATTTGCGGTTTTACATCAAAGGCAATCCATTTGTGTCGCGGCCATAATCGGGAACACCCCTGCACGCCTCTTTTGACAGGATTTCCTCAGCCCCCGGAATCGGACGTTGCCAAACAAAAAGGCGGGATCTGGTATGACCCAGAACCCGCCGTGAAATCTCAAGCGCGATTAGTAGCGACCACGACCGCCGCCGCCACCGCTGCCGCCGCCGTATTCACGACGGCCGCCGCCGCCGGCCGGACGCTCTTCGCGCGGCTTGGCAATGTTGACCGTGAGGGCGCGACCGCCCAGTTGCGAGCCGTTAAGCGCCGCAATGGCCTTCTGCGCCTCTTCCGGCGAGCTCATGGTGATGAAACCAAAACCACGGGGACGACCGGTGGTCCGGCCCATCATCAGGTTGGTTTCCGTGACTGTGCCGTGCGCCGCGAAGGCGTCCTGCAAGTCGTTTTCAGTGGTGTCGAAGGAGAGATTCCCTACAAACAATTTATTACTCATGTGATGTTTAACTGTGAGACTAACCTTGCTTTTGTCAGACTGTTCCCGTTAATCGGATTTCAAATCATCACTGAACTGAAGTTCACCTGAAGATTTACCATGCCATGCAATTGTTAAGCTATCTAACACAGACAGGCAAAGTATCGCACCTTTCCGGGCAATGGCAAGCCTTATTCGGGAATATCTTTAGGCGGAAAATACACTCATGCCTTTGTTGTCTTGTGGGTCACGGCAAAACGCCCCGCAGATTAAGTTCTTTTCTCCCAACGCAAAAGTCGGGAAACTCAATCCATGAATGTATTCTTGACTGGCGGAACGGGTTTCATCGGTTCCTATGTGGCCATGGAACTGGTGAAACATGGACATCGAGTCACCATCTTGGCCCGCAATCGCAACAAGGTGCCGGAGCTTAATAAAATCAACGCGCTCGAAATCGTGCAGGGCGACATCACCGATCGCAAGCTGCTCGAGAAACTCGTTGCTGGAATGGATGCCTGTATCCTGGTCGCGTTGAATTACACGAAGAAAACCGGATGGGAAGTTCTTCTCGACGACACACTCCCGACCGTGTTCCTGTCCGACGCGGCGGCGGCGGCGAAAGTGAAGCATTTTATTTACACCTCGTCCACGGCGGCGAATGACAGCCTCTACATGGGCGCGCGGGACGAAGCCGAGAAGGATCTCAAGCAGGTCACCGCCGCCACGAAGCAGCATCCGGCCACGTTCTACGGCGCGACCAAGGCGGCCAGCGAAAATTTTGTCACCGCGCAGTCTCATGTTTCACCGATGCGGGTCAACATCATCCGCCCGGGCTATGTGTTTGGAAATCCCGTGGTTTCGGGAGGCAGCATCCAGGGCGACACGCGTTTTCGCGACATCGTGAGAAGCGCCGTGCAGAACCAGCCCATTTCCGTCACCAAGCATGACGGCACCCAATTTATCTGGGCCGGCGATTTGGCGCAGCTCTACGTGAAAGTCCTTCATGGGAACATGAACCGGAAGACGTATTTCGGCCTCTCCCGGAAATTCGTCTCTTGGTATGACATTGCACTGGCGGCAGTGGAGAAGGCCTGTTCGAAGAGCCGCGTGGAATTGGTGGACAAAGGCTGGGAGGAGAACGGAAGCTTTTGGGATGTTTCCGAGATAAAAAAGGATTTCGGCCTCGAGTTCGATCCCTGGCAAAAAATTCTGGAACACCTCGATCATTACATTGCACTGGAAAAGCGGCAGTAACACGGAGCAATAGGCGAAAGTTCGAACGCTCGCATTAACTCCTTGCTGATTCGCTCTGCGACGGACGGCGGATTTATCAAGGAACGGAAAATTGCCACCGATCGTCCGGTTCCATGATCGCGCGCGGACCGGGGCCGTTCAGCCACGCGAGTGCGTCAGCATCGCTGCGCAAATACGCATCCCAAAACGCTGTGGACAACGCGAGTATCACGCGATGATGATTCGGGTTGCGCGGTTCGCGATCGCCCGGCAAAGCCCGGTCGGTGAAGGCGGAATGCTCCGCATTGTGCAGCACCACTTCATATTTTGGCGCGTCGTGAAGCGCCGGATACACAGCCAGGCGCGAAGCCGCCTGCTTCATCGCCCGCATTCGCTGCTGCCCTGGCTGGCCCTTCCATACCGAGTCGTCGCTGCCCGGATGCTGGAGAAACACTGCCGCGTAACCGCGCGCCACCCAGTGCTCGCCGAGAAAAACGCTGGCTGTCCGCGAACCATCCAGGCCGTGACTAAACAAAATCACCGGTGCCGGCGCGCTGTTCTTGGGCAGATAAACGCGGACGGGAATGTCGCGGTTGCGCGCCGCGTCGTGAACGGTCAGGTCCACGTGCAACGGGTGGAATGCCGAATCCACCGCCAGCGGATCGTAACTGTTTGCGCGGACTTGACCGGCGATGGCCAGAACCAACGGCAACCCTGCTGTAATCAAACGGGAAACAAAGGATGAAAACAGCTTCATACCTTTGGAGACGAACTGTCAGGCGGTAATGTTACGTCACTTGTGACCCGTTCCGCTACATGGACCACGGTTCCGCATGGATGTCGGTCTCGTCGGACCACCGGTATTGCAGTTTCACAATGTCATTCACAATGTCGCCGGGCAACGGCTGGTGGTTGTTCCTGGCGGCGAGGAATTCCTTGAAATTCTCGGGACGGCTGGTTGCCCCGACGGTTGCGCGGACCTGAGGGAAGCTGTGGGCGAAGCGCACGCAGAATTCCGTCCAACTCTTGACGCCGGAGCGCTCAAAGATCGGGGCCACTTCCACCGCCCGTTTCTGCAAATACTCTTTCCAGGCGGCCCCCGGAACATCCCGCAGCCGATGCACATTGCCACCGCCAATGGTGCGCAGTGCAATAATGGGTTCGTTTCGTTTCTTCAACAAATCCCAGAGCTCGTTGGAGGCAAATCGTTGCAGCGGATTCAGGTAAAAAATATAGCCGTCAACAATGCCTTCCGGGTACCCGCCACGCAGCGCCTTGAGCGGCGCATCGGAGGTCCAGGGAAACACTTCGAACACGAAACGCCGCACCAATCCTTCCTGCTTGAGACGGGAGAATTCCTTGTAACAGTTGCCACCGCGCGCGAAGTCATTGGCCAATTCCCCGCCCAGGCAGAGCTGGCCCAGTTCGATGCTATCCACTCCCAGCGGTTCAAGATTCTGGCGGATAACGTCCCGCAACTCCGCGATGCTGCTCCAGCCGATTTTGATAATCAACTTTGGGACCTTGGCACGAGCCTGATCGAACGCCGCGCGGAGCACCTCGAGGGCGTTGCCGTAGGTGTGGCTGGTGTGAAACCAGATGCCCGCATCCATGGCGACGAGCGCCATGCGCACCCGGTCGTCGAAAGGGATTTGATCGTCGCCCAGCCGCGTCGTCCCATAAATGTAGGGCGGAAGATCGGCTAGCAAAGTTGATTTGGTTTTGGAATTGGTCGGTGGCATTTTTTAAATCTTTCCGTAAAAATCGCAATATCGCGGCGCGATCCGATACTAACCCATCCGGCTGCGGACGAAAATGAAATAGAGCACGAGCACGATCGCCAGCAGGCAGGTGAGCCAGCCGACTTCACGGCCGCGGCCGCTCAGCAGTTTGATGATCGGGAAGCTGATGAACCCCAGCGCCAGACCGTCGGCGATGGAATACGACAGCGGAATGCCAATCAGCGTCAGGAACGCCGGCACGGACTCGGTGGCGTCGTTCCAGTCAATCTTCGTCACGTTCCGGATCATCATCGCGCCCACCATCACCAGCGCCGGTGCGGTGATGGGCGGATAGCTGCCGACCATCGCAATCAGCGGGCTGAAAAACAGCGCCAGCAGGAACAGCGCGGCTACCACCAGCCCGGTCAATCCCGTGCGCCCGCCCTGTTCCACGCCCGCAGCGCTCTCAATGAAACTCGTCACGGTGCTGGTGCCCAGTCCCGCGCCGGCCACCGTGCCCACGGCGTCGGAGACCATCGCCTGTTTCGCGCGCGGCAGCTTGTTGTCGCGCATCAATCCTGCCTGTTCGCACACGCCAATCAGCGTGCCGATGGCGTCGAAGGTGAGCATGAACAGAAATACGAACACGAACGGCAGCATTGCGGGCGACAGCGCGTGGATGAGGTCCATTTTTAAAAACGTTGGCGCGAGCGACGGCGGCGCGGACACCAGACGCGTGGCAAATTCAAACCGGTGCATGAGCATTTGCGGCAAAACGAGTTTCAGGACGGCGGACAGGGCGGTGGCGGATGCGATGCCCCAGAGAATGGAGCCGCGCACTTTTCGTGCGAACAGCGCCGCCGTTACCAGCAGGCCGGTAAAGAACACCATCAAATCCGGTGACGCGAAGTGCGCGTTCAGCTTCACCGCCGTGCCTATGTCCTTGACGATCAGGCCGGCGTTTTGGAGTCCGATGAAGGCGATGAACAAGCCGATGCCGGCGGCGATGCCGTTTTTAAGGCTGGGGCTGATGGCGTTGAAAATCAGTTCGCGCAGGCCGACGAGCGAGAGAATCAGGAAAAGCACACCGGAAATGAACACCGCGCCGAGCGCGACCTGCCAGCCGTTGGCGAAGCCGGCTGCCGTCGCCGCCGGAATCGCGGAAAAGACGAAGAAAAAGTTTTCGCCCATCCCTGGCGCCTGGGCGATGGGGTAACGCGCGTAAAGCGCCATGATGGCGGTAGCCAGCGCCGCCGAGAGACACGTGGCGGTCATGATGGCCCCGAATTCCATCCCGGTGGGCTGGCCAAACATCACGCCGGACAGGATGGCCGGTTGCACGACGATGATGTAGGCCATCGTGAGGAAGGTGGTGACGCCAGCCAACAATTCCGTGCGCACCGTGGTCTGGTTTTCCGACAGTCGAAAAATTCGTTCGAGCATGGCTTCTGTCCGCGAAGTCTAGCGGCAGTTCCCGTCGGCGCGACTGAAAAATGAGATTGCGACGCCACTTTTCATGAACTCCCGGGAGCGCCGGCGTCTCGCCGGCCAGTCGGAAACCGAAAGACAGAACTCGCCGGCGAGACGCCAACGCTCCCAGGAAGTGCTCTCCGGGGGGCTGGCAGTCTTAACACGCGCATGAGGGTGATTTTGCGGGGCCAACGCCGATTTTCCCTGTATTAACGCGATTTGTTTGCGCTTGACGGGCTCTCGACAAAAAATTATGATACTGTCTAGAACGGTAAAGTTTGCTGGTCCAACCAGCGCGCGAAAGTCGGAAGATACATATCTGCCGACTTTTTTGTTCGCTGGATAGGGCACGGCGTCGAGCATTATGAATGCGGATTTTTTAGCAGTTTTGGAATTTTGGGAGCGCGAAAAGGGCATCAATCGTGATGTTCTGGTCGGCGCTGTTCAGGAGGCATTGCTGTCCGCCGCCAAAAAAGCGGTCGGCGCGGCGCGGGAATTGCGGGTCGAGATTGACCAGAAGAACGGCGACATCCGCGCGTTTGCCAAGTTGATTGTCTCCGAAAAAGTCATTTCCAAGCACGATCAAATTACCGTGTTCGATGCCCGGCGCATCAAGCCGGACGCGCAAATCGGCGACGAAATCGAAAAGGAAGTGACGCCCACGGGTTTTGGCCGCATCGCGTCGCAATACGCCAAGCAGGCGCTCATGCAAAAAATCCGCCAGGCGGAGAAGGCGTTGATTTTCACCGAATTCAAGGATCGCGTGGGTGACATTGTCGGCGGCACGGTGCGGCGGTTTGAGCGTTCGGACGTGATTTTGGATTTGGGCAAATACGAGGCGCTGCTGCCGAACCGCGAACGCGTGCCCACCGAGGAATATCAGGTGGGCGAGCGCATCCGCTGTTACGTCAAGGCCGTTGAAGAAGGCCCGCACGGGCCGGAAATCATTTTATCCCGCGCCGATCCGCGCTTCGTCGTCAAGTTGTTCCAGCTCGAAGTCTCGGAAATCAACGACGGTACGATTGAGATCAAGGGCGTCGCGCGCGAACCGGGTTTCCGCACGAAGATGGCCGTCTATTCGCGCGACAACAAGGTGGATCCCGTGGGCGCCTGCGTTGGCATGCGCGGCCAGCGGGTAAAAAACATCGTTCGCGAACTGAACAACGAAAAAGTGGATGTCATCCCGTGGTCGCCGGATGTCCGGACGTTCGTTACCAATGCGCTTTCGCCTGCCAAGCTCAAGGGCTTTGAAATTGATGAAGCCCGCAAGCGCGTGCATATTTTGGTTGCGGCGGACCAGTTATCGCTGGCCATCGGCAAGCGCGGACAAAACGCGCGATTGACGGCCAAGCTGACCGGCTGGGAAGTGGACATTGACGCCGAGGTTGTTGTCACCAAGGGCTTTGAGGAAAAAGTCGCCGAAGCGGTGGAATTGATCGCCGCCATTCCAGGCGTTACCCGCGAACAGGCCGATGCGCTGGTGCATGCCGGTTTGACGCGGATCGAGGATTTGTTGTCGGCGGATGAAAGTGATTTGAGCAGCATTCTGCAAGTCGGCGAACATGCGGCGGATATTTTGAAAGCCGCACGCGCTGAAGCTGAAAACCGGAAGATTCAACTTGGCGGAAATGATTCCGCTGAAGCGGTGGCCTGATGAAAGCCGCCGGGAACAGTTTGGACCGGTTTGGTGGCCGGCGCGGTTTGGTGAAGAAAGAAAATTATGCCCGTTCGGATTTACGACATTTCGAAGAAACTTGGCTTGGAGAACAAGGAAATTCTCGCGAAGGCCAAGGCGATGGGCATTGCCGCCGCCAAGGTTCCATCCAGCTCGCTCGATAAAATCACCGCCGAGGATCTCGAAAATCACCTGATCGCGGATCACCCCGAAATCGCCGCCAAATTTGCGGCCCCGCCGGTGGTCGAGGCGCCCAAACCTCCGCCCGTGGAAGAAAAGGTTATTTTCATCACTGCGCCGCCGCCGCCACCGGAACCCCCCAAACCGGAAGTCATAGTAGAACCGCCGAAGGTCGAAGTTGAACTCGCTCCGCCACCGGTTGTGGAAGCGCCCAAACCGCCGCCACCACCAACCATACCGGCGGGACCAAAGATTGGCGAAAAAGTCGGGTTCATTCAATTGCCGGCCCGCCCGCAGCCGCGTACCGGGGACAAAACGGGTTCGGTCAAACTACCGCCGTCGCGACGTGGCGGGCAGCAGAGATCTGATTTCAGACAGCCATTTCAACGCTCATTTGGCGGGCGTCAATCCGCGCCGCCTGCCCGTGAACCAGCTCCCAAACCCGCCGCGCCGCAGCCTAAATATATCGCGCCCGCCACCGGCGAACTCATCATCATCAAACCGCCGATCGCCGTGCGCGAACTGGCCGGGCAACTCAAGCAGAAGCCGTTCAAAATCATCGCCGATTTGATGGAGTTGGGCGTCTTTGCCAACGTGAACCAGGCGATTGATGAAAAAATTGCCCAGCAGCTTTGCGCAAAATACGGCTTTCGTTTTGAAGTGGAAAAACGCGATCGCGGCGGTGGCGTGGTTCACGCGCCGGCCAAGAAAATCGAACTGGATATCGAGGACAAGCCCGAACAGCTCAAACCGCGCGCGCCAGTCGTTACCATCATGGGCCACGTTGACCATGGCAAAACGACGCTGCTCGACGTGATTCGCAAAGCCAACGTCGCCGCGGGCGAAGCCGGCGGCATCACGCAGCACATCGGCGCTTACACGATTTCCGTGCCGCATCCCGAACGCAAAGACAAACTGGCGCAAATCACCTTCCTCGACACGCCGGGACACGCGGCGTTCAGTTCCATGCGGGCGCGCGGCGCAAACGTCACGGACATCGTCGTGCTCGTCGTTGCCGCCAATGACGGCGTCATGCCGCAAACCCTCGAAGCGCTCAATCACGCCAAGGCGGCGAAGGTTCCGATTTTGGTCGCGGTCAACAAAATGGACCATCCCAACGCGAACCCGATGAAGGTCCGCCAGCAGTTGCAGGACAAGGGGCTGGTGCCGGACGATTGGGGCGGCGACACGATTTTCGCGGACGTTTCCGCGCTCACCAAGCAGGGCGTGGACAAATTGCTGGAGCTGATTTTACTCCAGGCCGAGCTGCTCGAACTCAAGGCGAATCCCGACCGCCATGCCAAGGGCAACATCATTGAATCGGGCGTTGAACCCGGCGGCCCGACCGCGACGGTGCTGGTGCGCAAGGGCACGCTGCGAATCAGCGACATCATTTTGTGCGGCGAATTTTATGGCCGCGTGCGCGCGCTCATCAGCGAGGAGGGCCAGCGGCTCAAGGAAGCCGGGCCATCGGTGGCGGTGAAGGTGCTGGGCATGAATGGCGTGCCGGACGCGGGTCTGGAATTCAGCGTGGTGGAGGATGAAAAGGCCGCCCGCGAAATGGCCGAACAGCGCGCCCACGAAACCAAAACGCAGGATTTGGAGAATCGCTCGAAGGTTACGCTGGAGAATTTATTCGCTTCGCTGGCGGCGGCTCAGAGCAAGGCGCTCAAGATTGTTGTCAAAGCCGACACGCAAGGCTCGGTCGAGGCCATCGTCGAGGCGCTCAAGAAGATCGAGTCCGACAAGGTTTCGCTCGAAATTCTTCACAGCGACGTCGGCACGATTAACGAAAATGACGTGGCTTTGGCGTCCGCATCCGACGCCGTCATTCTCGGTTTTCATGCGCGGCTGGACAGCACTGCCGCTGAAAAGGCCAAACATGAAGGCGTGCAGGTCAAACTGTACGCGATCATTTATGAATTGATTGATCAGGTGAAGGAAGCGATGGCCGGATTGCTTGAACCGGACGTCAAGGAAATCATCGTCGGTTCGGCGGAAGTGCGGCAGGTTTTTGAATTGTCCAAGGGTGTGCCGGTCGCCGGCTGCATGGTTTCGAGCGGCCGCATCGTCAAAGGCAAGGTCCGCGTGCGCCGGCGCAAGGACGTTATTTACGAAGGCATTGCGCAATCGCTCCGCCGTTTTCAGGACGAGGTCAATGAAGTGCGCGCCGGCATGGAATGCGGCATTCGCATCGAGGGCTACAGCGAATTCCAGGTTGGCGACGCCATCGAATGTTACACGACCGAGAAAGTCGCGGCAAAATTATGACGGTAGTAAATCGTTAACAGGTTAAATGAGTAACTGGTTAGACAAGTGGTTGATCGAATGGCTATCGCCTCATTTAACTGATTCTACCAATCACCGTTTAACTTTTTAAGCAACCATGGCATCCCTTCGACTCCAGCGAGTGCGCGAACTTTTGAAGCGCGAAATCGGCGAGGCCATCCGCCGCGAGTTTCACGTCAGCGAGGCCGGCCTGATCACGGTCAACGACGTGGACCTGGCCGGCGATATCAAGACGGCGACGGTTTTCATCAGCATCCTTGGCAATCCCGACCAGCAAAAACGCGGCTTTCAACTGCTCAACGAGCATCGCATTCGCCTTCAGGGGTTCATCGGCAGGGCCGTCGTCCTGAAATACACGCCGAAGCTGAAATTCGTCTTTGATGATTCCATTGTGCGCGGTAACCGCGTGTTGCAAATCATGGAGGAATTGGAAAAAGAGTCGCCGACGGAAAAGGATTCCGAAGAATGAAAATGTTTCTGTCATGCAACCGTTTTGAAGGTAGGGCGCGTCACTCCATGCGCGCCGTCCCTGGTTGGCGGACGAGCGGCGGGCAGGGGACTGCCCGCCCCACCCATTGCTGATGAAAAGTTACCCGAAAATCATTGATCGCATTCTCGATATTCTCCGCGAAAGCAAAACTTTTTGCATCATCGGTCACATCCGGCCCGACGGCGATTGCGTGGGGTCACAGCTCGGCCTCACACTGGCGCTCCAAAACGAGGGCAAAAAAGTTGTCTGCTGGAACGAGGATTCCCTGCCGCAAAAATACAAATTTCTCAACCCCGACGGGCTGTTTCAAAAGCCCAGGGCCGGGATGAAATTCGACTGTGTCATCGCCACCGACTGCGCGAGCTTTGAGCGCTTTGGCAAAGTCGGAAAATTCATCGCGCGCCGGAAAATATTCATCAACATTGACCATCACGAAAGCAACACGCGCTACGGCGACGTGAACTGGGTATCCCCGCGCGAACCTTCCACCGGCGAATTGATTTACCGCCTGCTCAAAGTCGCGCGCTGGCCGATCACCAAGCCGATTGCCGACTGTCTGTTCACCGCCATTTCGACGGACACCGGCTCGTTTCAATACTCCACGACGCGGCCCGGCACGTTTCACGCCGGGGCGGAGCTCGTCACGCGCGGCGCGAATCTCGCGAAAATATGCGACGAGGTTTACCAGTCCTATTCGCTCTCCCGCGTGCGGCTGCTCAAGCACGTTTACAGCAAATTCCGGCTCACTGCCAACGACCGCATTGCCTGGTTCTGGCTGAAGCAGGCCGATTTCGCCCGCACCGGCGCGGAAAGCGCGGACACCGAAGGATTGATTGACCACATCCGTGCCATCGAGCCGGTCATTGTCGCATGCGTCTTTGAGGAGATCGAACCAGGAATGACCCGCATCAGCCTCCGCTCCAAAAGCGACCGGGTGAACGTGAATGAAATTGCCGCGCAATTTGGCGGCGGCGGCCATCCGGCGGCGGCGGGCGCGCGCATCGCCGGTAAACCACTGTCCGTCCAGCGCCGTGTCATCGGCGCCATTAAGCTCGCCCTGAAATCCGTCGGATCTTAGGGGTCGAATTTGAATTGAATGGTACCAAGCGAGAGTCTCCCGGTGAATGAATTGCTATAAAATTCGTTTAACCAATATGACAACAAGTCTGAAACTTTTCCTGCTGCTCCCGTTCACCGTCGTCTGCCTGTGCCAGGCTCAAACCACAAACGATGCCGTCCCCGCGACCTCCAACGTTCCCGGCATGGAATATCCCCGCATCCATACCGACCGGAGTGTCACGTTCCATTTCCACGCGCCCAAAGCACAGTCGGTTGGGTTGCAGCTCGATCAACACTACGATCTGGAGCGCGACACGAACGGCGAATGGAGCGTGACCACCCCTCCGCAGGTGCCCGGCTTCCATTATTACTGGCTCATCATTGACGGCGAATGGGTCAATGACCCGGCGAGCGAGACCTTTTTTGGCGTCGGCAAGGAAACCAGCGGCATTGAGATCCCGGAAAAGGGCGTGGACTTTTACGACGTAAAGGATGTGCCGCACGGTGAAATCCGCGAGCATTTGTATTTCTCCAAGACGACCGGCGCGTGGCGGTGTATTTTCGTTTACACGCCGCCGGGCTACGACCAGAAAACCAAGACGCGCTACCCGGTTTTGTATTTGCAACACGGTGGCGGAGAGGATGAACGCGGCTGGGTCGTTCAGGGTCATGTAAACAACATTATGGACAACCTGATCGCCGAGCAGAAGGCCACGCCGATGATCATTGTCATGGAAAAAGGTTCGGCAACCAGGGCCGGCGAAGCGCCGCAGGTGCTGCCGTTCGGCGACGGTTCGCGTTCGGCTTCGACCAACCGGCTTGCGTTCATGCAGGCGTTTGAAGACGTGGTCATCAACGACTTGATTCCGATGGTTGACTCCACTTACCGCACGATACCCGATCGCGACCATCGTGCGATGGCCGGGCTTTCGATGGGCGGAATGCAGACGTTTCAGATCACGCTCAACCATCTGGACAAGTTCGCCTACATCGGTGGATTCAGCGGCGCGGGCGGAAGATTCGGCCCGCCGGGAGCCACGCCACTGGATTTGAAGGAATCCTACAACGGAGTTTTCAGCAATCCGGCTGCGTTCAACAAAAAAGTGAAACTGGTCTGGGTTGGTGTTGGCACCGCCGAACCCAAAAACATGCACGATGGCATCGTGGCGTTCCATGAGGCGCTGGAACAAGCCGGGATCAAACATGTCTTTTACGAATCGCCCGGTACGGCGCACGAATGGCAGACGTGGCGCCGGGATTTGAAGGAATTCGCGCCGCTGCTGTTCCAGAATTAAAGTTCAGACAACCCAGATTATGAGAAAACACATTTCGGTTTTGGCTTTCGTTGTGTTCGGAGCTTTTGGATTTATGGCGGCGGGTTCCGAAAATTTCGCGCCGCATCTGGAAACCCGGCATGGGGCGCGCCAACTCATCGTGGATGGCAAACCCTTCCTCATCCTCGGCGGGGAGCTGCACAATTCCAGCTCCTCCAGCCGCGAATACATGAAGAAAGTCTGGCCCCGGCTCGTTGAGAAAAAACTCAACACCGTTGTCGGAGCCGTAACCTGGGAATTGATCGAGCCGGAGGAAGGCAGGTTTGATTTCACCTCCGTGGACAACTTCATCGAGGATGCCCGGCAAAATCATATGCACGTTGTTTTCCTGTGGTTCGGATCCTGGAAGAACGGCCTGTCCTCCTACCCGCCATTATGGGTGAAGACCGATCCGCAGCGCTTCCCGTGGGCGAAAAACAGCGCCGGCAAGACCCTGGACATTCTCTCCACCTTTACTGACGCCACTTGTAAAGCTGACGCGAAGGCATTCGCTGCCTTGATGCGCCATATCCGTCAGTTTGATGGCAAGGAACACACGGTGCTGATGATGCAGGTCGAGAACGAGGTGGGCATCCGCGACGATTCGCGGGATCGCAGCGCCGCCGCGAATGCCGCCTACGCCGCGCCGGTGCCGAAAGGTTTGATGAACTATCTCGTGCAGCACAAGGCCACGCTCGCGCCGGAACTGCTCGAGGTCTGGGCGGCCAACGGCAACAAGACCGCAGGCACATGGGAAGAGGTGTTTGGTCCGGGCAAGCCGGATTCGGTCCAGCTATACGGCTCCGACCTGACCGACGAGAAAAAGAATATTTATTGGCGGCAATTGAACTGGGCATCGGATGAATTTTTCATGGCCTGGCGCTACTCGGCCTTTCTCAACAAGGTGGCCGCCGCAGGCAAGGCGGAATACGACATCCCGATGTATGCCAACGCCTGGCTACAGCAGCCCGGCTGTCCGCGCCCCGGCGAATATCCCAGCGGCGGCCCGGTGCCGCAGGTGCATGACATCTGGCGGTTTGGCGCCCCGAACATAGACTTCCTTTCGCCGGATCTTTACATCGCGGAATTCGACTGGACGTGCGAACGCTACACGCGGAACGGCAATCCGCTCTTCATTCCCGAAGCCAACACCGGCGGCGCCGCGTCCAATGTGCTCACCGCGTTGTTGAAGTTCAACGGCATTGGTTTTTCGCCATTTGGCATTGACGGTTTTGGCCGGAGGCGGTCGCAGGAGACCAATTCGGTTCCGCCGCCGGATTCCCTGGCCCAGACCTACGCCATTCTGGATTCCCTGGCCCCGGTGATTCTCGACAATCAGGGCAGGGGCACGATTGCGTTCCTGCAACCGACAGATGACACCAATGCGCCGTCGCAAGAGTTGAAACTGGGTGACTACACGTTGTCCGTCGGGCCCGACACGGGCGGCGGCTTCGGTGGCCGTGGCGGCTTCGGCAGCGGGCCGACCGTCACCAATGTGTCGCCTGCTCGCTTCGTCATTAATACCGGCCCCGGCGCGTACCTTTTTGTGGATGGACCGGCGAATGTCACATTCACCGCGAACACGCCTGGTCAGGGCAGCGTGGTGCTTGGCAGTTTTGACGAGAGCATGTTGGCGGATGGCCGCTGGGTGCCCGGTCGCCGTCTAAATGGCGACGAAACCGACCACAACCGGCGCTGGCAGAATATGCGTTCCTTCGGAATCTACCACTATACGGTATTTCAACGGAATTAAAACCACATCCCAGCCACGAGATCCCGGTCATCCAGCTCAAAATTCGCAGCCACGTTGCACTTTTTGGTGAAAAAACGATTCTGCAACAGCAATCAAACAAACCAAATTCTGAAGTCAGGTTTTTATGTTATCCATGTTGAAATCAATACTCATATTAAGTGTAACATTGCTGGCGGTGCATGCCGAATCGCCGAAGCGGGCCACTAGCGAACAGAACGGCCAGGAATTGGCGACGGCGAAAAGTATCAGCGGGGTGATTCCAGGTCGCGATCCGGATTCTGTAATTATATTGGTTGGCAACGACAGGTTGATACTTCAGGTGTGCGAGAGGAATTTACTTAAAGTGGATTATGAGCCGGAAGGCCATATGTCACCCGAAACCCCCTGTATTGGGACCACAAACTGGCCTGACCAAAAGGCTTCGATAAACACGGCTTCGGATCCCATAACCATTGCCACCGGAAAAATGACCGTCGAGGTCGGCAAAAAAACATGTGAAATTGCGGTTTACGATGCGAACAAAAGATTGCTGTTCAAAGTGCCAAATCCCGAACTGGCACATGAAAGGAAAATTCATCTCAACCCTTCCTCGAATTCGCACTTCTACGGTCTGAAAGGCTGGGAGTATCTCGACGATTCTCGGGGGCAAATGGAAATGACTCCCAGCACAAATGCTTATCACATCGGAGCCGGATGCGAGGGCAATACGGGTGCGCCGCTGCTGTGGAGCACGAAAGGTTATGGTGTATTCGTGGATACGGACGGCGGTTATTGTGAAATTAAAAGTCCCAGTGACGTTAATTTTTATCAACTTTCCAAGGCCAACACCGAATATTACATAATGGTTGGGAATCCTTATGAAATTCAAGGACTGGTGGCTGATTTAACGGGCAAGCCTCCGCTTTTCCCCAAATGGGCCTTGGGATTTGGCAACAGTGAATTCACCAGGATGAATGAGGCTATATGCGCGGACAATGTCAAAGGATACCGGTCGCGCGGAATTCCCTTCGATCTTTACACCTTCGACTTCCAATGGAAGGCCTGGGGCGAGGACGATTATGGGGAATGGCACTGGAATCCCACTAATTTCCCCAACGGTCCTTCCGGAGCATTCAAGCAGCGGATGAATGCGGAGGGCGTCAAACTGGCAGGCATCATGAAGCCGCGAATTCATGTGGATTCGGTGCAAGGCAAATATGCCACGGACCATAACTTCTGGGTGCCGGGCAGAAGTTCTTACAAGGATTATTTCTCGGGAAAAACAGTGAACGATCTTGATTTTTCCCGGGCGGAATGCCGTCGTTGGTTTTGGGATCATGCCGAAGCGGCGTTTGACACTGGCATTGCGGGATGGTGGAACGACGAGGCGGATGCCTGGGGAGATAACTGGGAGGGGATGGAAATGGAGCGGGCTTTGTATGAAGGACAGAGAGCTTACACGCACGACCAACAACGTGTCTGGTCAATCAACAGGAATTTCTATTCCGGAGCCCAAAGATATGCTTACGCAACCTGGTCCGGCGACATAGATTCAGGATTCAAGGTCATGCAGCAGCAAAGAGAAAGGTTGTTATGCTCCCTGAATGTCGGGCAAGAAAGGTGGGGCATGGATACCGGAGGATTTAATAATAACAATCGCATCAAAGGTGATGAATATAATGAGTGTTACGCGCGATGGATGGAGTTCTCAGCTTTCGTGCCGGTCTTTAGAACCCATGGATGCGTCCACCATCAGCCGTGGCTTTTTGGTCCTAAAGCGGAGGCGGCAGCCACAAAAGCAATCCGGTTAAGATATTCATTCGTACCCTATATGTACAGTTATGAACGAAACTTGAATCAAACCGGCGTTGGTCTCACCCGCCCGCTGGCGTGGGATTGCCCGGATGACCCGAAATGTTTTAACCGGATAGACGCCTGGATGTTTGGGGATTATTTATTGGTTGCTCCAGTTGTTGACCGGGCGCAGTCAACCAAGGCCATCTATTTGCCCGCGGGTTCCTGGATTGATTATTTTCGCGGCACAAGGTTCAATGGTGGTCAAACCCTAAATTATCCGGTTGACAGTTCCACCTGGAGCGACATTCCACTGTTTGTCAAAGAGGGAGCGATCATTCCGTCAATTGAGCCGATGAATTACGTCGGAGAAACGCCAGTTACCAATGTTTATGTAGATGTGTTTCCTACACCAAAGCAGACAACCTTTAGCTATTACGATGACGACGGCTCAACTTATGACTATGAAAATGGCGGATATTTCCAACAGCTAATGACCGCAAAAAAAAGCCGGCACGCTGTTTTGTTCGATGTTTCCGAAAGAACCGGCTCGTTTAATCCCAGCCTGCAATATTACACCTGCAAGATTCATTGCTCAGGGGAAGCCAGCATGACGACCGTCAATGGCAAACCCGTTGCTCGATATGGCGATTTTGCAGAATTACAGAAGATATCCGGCGAAGGCTGGGCTGCCGGAACAGATGTTTATGGAAAAGTAATTTACGTGAAAATTATGGCGGGCAGGCCAAAGAACGTCCTAATCTCAGAGGACTGAACCGATCGTGATTAAAAGGATGTATGTGGAGCATGAAGCTGCTATATGAGTGCCAATGAGAAGACACTTTTCTCCCCCCCCCCCAGCAGCGTCAATGAAGGAGCGGTGTGGCAAAAAGCAAATTTACCGAAAAACCAAATGCGAGTTCCATGAAAACAGTAACCAAGTTGTTAACAGTGATGTCATTGACCATAGCCGCCTCGTCGCCTGCCGCCGACAAGACCTTGATGGATTATTTTCTGCCGACACCGATTCATGGTCGCCTGACGACGAACGCGTGGGGCGCTCCCAATGTTCTTCCGCGTGATCCGCAGAACGGCCTCGAAGACATTACCATCAAACAGTGGTGTTATTGGGACGGGCAGATCATCAAGGGGCCGAAGGGCAAATATCATATGTTTGCCAGCCGCTGGGATCAGGCCAAAGGTCATAACGGATGGTGGAGTTCGTGCGCCGTTCATGCGGTCAGCGATAACCCGACCGGGTCTTATCTGGACCAGGGACTTTGCTGGCCGGATAATCAAGGTGGCAAAGGGCACAATGTGACGGCGCTGGTTCTTCCGGATGGGCGTTATGCGGTGGTCGTCAGCGAGACGAGACCGGGTGATGTTTTTGTCTCCAAATCGCTGGATGGACCTTGGGAACAACTCGGCTCGATCCAGGTTGACACCAACGGGTTCGACGCTCGAGACGGCAAAATGTCAAATGTGAGCCTGATGGTTCGCCCGGATGGCGGCTTTGAGATTGTGGCGCGGTCCGGCGCGATTATGATCAGCACAAATGGCATCCTGGGTCCTTACAAGCTTCAGGGGTCCAGTATTTATCCGGGTATCCCCGACCTGCCGAAGTACAACCTGGAAGATCCGGTGGTCTGGTATAGCGGAGGATTGTATCACATCGTGGTCAATTGCTGGAGTGACCGCAAGGCGTTCCATTTGACATCACCCAATGGCATCAGCAACTGGACGAACCGGGGGCTGGCCTACGATCCGACGACGGATTTCATTCGTTATACGGACGGAACCGTGAACCATTGGAATAAAATCGAGCGTCCCGGCGTGTTCCTGGAAAATGGCCATGTCGCTTGTTTTACCTTCGCGGTCCTTGATGTGCCCAAAGATCAGGAGCGGGGAAACGATAATCATGGCAGTAAAGTCATCGTTGTTCCATTCGACGGTGTGGCGTTTGATCGCGATATGCAAAACCTTTCCAAGGCGGTGCCAGTTGGTAATTTCTGATTGATGCACCGATTCACATATTCATTTGCGAGCGTGCTATGTCGTGGCACACTCAGGCCATGAACACCATCATCGAGCCGGACAAACGAAGCCGGATCGTTCTGACGCGCGAGATCAGGAACGCAGCGCCCGACTTCGAAATGGTTATTTACTGAACCGCTGATTTTTCATGCAAGACTTCATCGCGCTCGATGGCGCCATTCTCATTGACAAGCCCGCTGGCCCCACGTCGCACGACGTGGTGGACGCCATTCGCCGCCGGTTCGGCATCAAAAAAGTCGGCCATTGCGGCACGCTCGACCCTAATGCCACCGGCCTGCTCATCATCGTGCTCGGCCGCGGTACCAAGCTGTCCGAAAAATTGATGGGCGACGACAAGGCCTATGAAGGCACCATCAAGTTCGGCGAAGCGACCGACAGTTACGATTGCGATGGCGAAATCCTCGAAACAAAACCGGTGCCGCCGTTGACGCTCGACCAGTTGAACGAAGCCGCCGCCACGTTCATCGGCGACCAGATGCAGACGCCGCCGATGGTTTCAGCCATCAAGATAAACGGGGTGCCGCTTTACAAGCTTGCCCGCAAAGGCATCGAGGTGGCGCGCGAACCGCGGCTGGTTCACATCTACAACTGCCGTTTCACGAATTACGAGCCGCCGCTCGGCCAGTTCAAAGTCGCCTGCACCAAGGGCACTTACGTGCGCAGCATCGCGCATGAACTTGGCCAGAAATTTGGCTGTGGCGCGCATTTGTCCGCGCTCCGCCGCAGCGTTTCCGGCAAATTCGACGTGGCCGACGCGACGAGGCTGGACGACGTATTGAAATTGACGGCGGCGGAATTGGAGAAGAAGGTGATTCCGTTTTTGAAATTGGTTGGTTAAACAAGTTAAATGAGTGATCGGTTAAATGAGCCGAATTTCAGCGACAAAGCGTGCCGCTTGTTCAACTCATTTAACCGGTTGTCCATTTAACTTCCAAGTTATGCAAATCATCCATGCCGCCAAAGAACTGGAGCCCGGCAGCCGCAAGGTCTGCGTGGCCATCGGCGTTTTCGACGGCGTTCATCTCGGCCATCAGCAGATCATCCGCCAGACCGTCGCCGACGCGCGGCAGCACGATGCCATTGCGCTGGTAGTCACATTTGATCGGCATCCCAGCACCGTGGTCGCGCCTGAACGCGTGCCGTCGCTAATTTATTCGCTGCCGCAAAAACTCGTCGCGATTGAATCGCTGGGCGCGGATACGCTGTTGCTGATTCATTTCGACCGCGCTTTCAGCGAGCAAACCGGCGAGACGTTCATCCGCGGACTGGACCGCGACCTCGGAAAAATCGAAAGCATTTGCGTGGGGGCGGATTTTGTTTTTGGCTGCCGGCGCAGCGGCAACGTCACGTTGCTTAAAAAACTCGGTGACGAACTGGGTTTCACCGTTCATGGGATGGCCGCCGTGTCGCTCGATAATCAAATCGTTAGCAGCACGCGTATTCGCGAAGCCATCCGCGCCGACAATCTCGATGCCGCGAGCCAGATGCTCGGACGGCCTTACGCCATTTCCGGCCGCGTGATCGCGGGCGATGGCGTGGGCCGTAAACTCGGTTTCCCGACTGCAAATCTCGACGCGGTGGGTCTGGTTTTGCCACCCAATGGCGTTTACATCGGTCATGCCAAAATTGGGGAAAAACCGCAACCGGTCGCACTCAACATCGGCTTCCGTCCAACGCTGGCGAACAGCGGGCCACAGCTTCGCGTTGAGGCGCACCTGCTTGATTTCACCGGCGACCTTTACGGCCGGGAATTGGAAATCGAAATCGGCGAAAAGCTGCGCGACGAGCGGAAATTCGGTTCGCTCGAAGAATTGAAAGCCCAGATTGCACGGGACGTTGCCGGGGCGAGGCGGCGCTTCTGATTTCGTAGCAGCCAAGGTAACGAGGCTCCAATTTTTTCGCTAAAATGAGCCTCCTCACGTCGGCTGCTACGTGAAAAATTTCTTGAACGGAGAAGCTGGATACATTGTCCATCAGTCAATAAAATCACAAAAATGAATACTGGAATCAACGCCATCAACGAAGCGGTGAAAGAAGCCAGCAGCTTCACGCATCCGCTGTTTAACGAACTGGGCAAAGTCATTGTCGGCCAGAATTATCTGACCGAACGCCTCGTCATCGGCCTGCTGGCCAACGGCCACGTCCTCCTCGAAGGCGTGCCGGGGCTTGCCAAAACTTTGGCGGTGAAATCCATGGCCGCGTGCATCAGCGTGAAATTTTCGCGCCTGCAATTCACGCCGGACATGCTGCCCGCCGACGTCGTCGGCACGCAGATTTACAATCCGCAGTCCGGCGGCTTCAGCACGCGCAAAGGCCCGGTTTTCGCCAACCTCGTCCTCGCCGATGAAATCAACCGCGCGCCCGCCAAGGTGCAGAGCGCGCTGCTCGAAGCCATGCAGGAAAAACAGGTCACCATCGGCGACCAGACTTACAAATTGGAGGAACCGTTCCTCGTTCTCGCGACGCAAAATCCCATCGAGCAGGAAGGCACGTATCCGCTGCCCGAGGCGCAGGTTGACCGCTTCATGTTGAAATTGAAAATCGGTTATCCGACGCGCGCGGAAGAACGGCAGATTTTGGAAACGATGGCGAAAACTTCCGGCCAGCCGAGCGCCAATGCCGTCGTCACGCCGCAGCAGATTCTCAAGGCGCGCGAAGTCATCAACGACATTTACGTGGACGACAAGGTGAAGGACTACATCGTGGACCTCGTCTGCGCCACGCGCGACCCGGACCATTACAAGATCGCGGTGAAGGATTTCATCCAGCTCGGCGCGTCGCCGCGCGCGACCATCGCGCTCACGCTCGCGGCCAAGGCTTACGCGTTCCTGAAAGGCCGCGGCTACGTCACGCCGCAGGACGTGAAGAGCATCGGCATGGACGTGTTGCGCCACCGCGTGGCCATCACCTACGAAGCCGAGGCCGAGGAAAAAACCAGCGAAACGGTCATCCAGAAAATCTTTGATGAACTGCCCGTGCCGTGAGGAAAATAATTTTCCGTCGCGCGGTTGAAATTCAATTTTACAACGCGGAGACGCGGAGAAAATTAAATTTTCGTTTTAGTCACAGTTGATTTTGCGGGTTGAATTCCGTGAAAATTGAAAACTCCCTGATACAACGCTTCAATTCCCGGATCGTCGGGCGTGAGATTATGCGCGCGAACAAGGTCGTTCCGACTGCGGCTTTCAAAATCTCCACCTTTTATGTGCCAATACGATGTTCGGGCAAAAAGAAGTTCGCCAACGACTTCGCGATTTGTGAGATTCCGCAAATCACTTCCTCGCAATTGATCTCGCGTCATCCCCTCTGAGTCCAGATAAACGGATTCATCCGCCGTCCAAGCGATTTTTTGCACAATGGTCGTTTCAATGTCTATGCGGAAACGAGGCTCATCCCAGCGGACGAAGTAATGTTTGCCAATTTCGACAAGGTGAACCGGCATACCGAGATGCTGGCCGATGACGAGATAAATCAGTGGCATGGAAACGCATGTGCCTTGCTTTGTGCGAAGCAGTCCCGCCAAGAAAAGATTGTCTGGATTGGAATACAACGCCTTCATCTGCATAGGCGTCAGATTTTCTTCACGAAATTGTTCAGCGTAGTCGAAATGAAGGCCGATGATTGCGCTGCAAAACCTCCGGCAGCGAGTTTCAGGATTGTCCGAGTCAGCGTTAGGCCATCCATCCGCCTGCATCTTCGCCATTTTTTGTTTCACCTGCTCGGTCATGTCGTCTAGCTGCGTAAAATAATCTTTGCGGGTCAGATTCTGAAATTCTGGAATTTCAGCGACCATCAGCCAGTTTGCCAAAGCCAAATCAATGTTCTCGTCTTTCCCTTGAAGCATTGCGTCTAGCTCCTGTTCTGGATTGACGCCGGGTTGCGCGATTATTTTTGAATTGAACGGATGACTGGCTTTTACCCGCCGTTTCTGAGTTCGTGACCTCAAAGCTGGGAATCAATACGCTACAAGGCTGAGGGGGCGGACATGGTGTAGGGAGCCCGAAGGGCGACCGGAACCATGCCCGCCCCCGGCGGCTCAAAACAG
>Ga0302319_10001301_pt1 | contig 55730 bp, 42 predicted proteins | sample Bog_T0_2_FD_203319 | JGI IMG/M metagenome (GOLD analysis project Ga0302319, IMG submission 203319) | Peat permafrost microbial communities from Stordalen Mire near Abisko, Sweden - Bog_T0_2 | ecosystem: Environmental > Terrestrial > Soil > Wetlands > Peat | place: Sweden: Abisko, Stordalen Mire...
TTGGAATGCAAGTCCGCAGCCGATCTGTCGACGGCGGAGGGCGCAATCGGCAGCGTGGATGGCGGCGCGGCACTCGCCGGAGCCACGGCGGAGGCGGCGGGAACGGAGGGGGCGGGAGCCGAGGCGTCGGGAGCGGAGGCCGAGGCGTGACTGGACGCTGCATCCACGGTCGCCGTTGCATGCGACTCCACGTCGATCGTGTAGGAGTGCAGAGGCCCGCTGTGCGGCGCGTTCGGCGGTGGCGGAGCGCGCTTCGGCCCGGACAACAACTCCGGCACGATCAACACGATCAGCACGACCAAGATCGTCGCTCCGACCAAGCGTTCCTTGACCCGACGCTCCATGACTCAGATGCCCTGGGCTTCCAGCCAATCGAGTGCGGGACCGACCGTGTGGAAGGAGCCGCAGACGACGATACGATCGCCGGCGCCGGCGCCGTCGATCGCCGCTGCACACGCCGAGTCGATCGAATCGTAGGTCGACGAGGGCGCGGCGAGTTGCGGAGCGACGCGTGCCGCGAGCGCTTGGCCGGAGGTACCCCGGTCGCCCTCGGTCGTGACGAACAACCACGCGTCGATGGCACCGCGCAACGCCGCGACGATGCCTGCGGCATCCTTGTCTGTGAGAATCCCGCAAATCGCCAGCGTGCGTCCGGAGGCGGGCCACGCCCGGAGGTTCTCGGCGAGCACGCGCGCGGCGTCCGGATTATGCGCAACGTCCAGGATCCACTGCGGTCGATCCGGCGACTTAGGCTCGATGGCTTGGAATCGCCCCACCAAGCGCACCGCTCGCAATCCTTCCGCCACCGCGGCCGCTCGGACGGGTGCGCGCAGTTCGAGCGCTTCCACAGCCGCGATGGCGGTCGCGGCATTGTCGTATTGCGTCGCCCCACGCAGTGACGGCGGCGGCAGAGAAGCGAGGTCCCAGCGAGGACCGTGATAGGCCCACGTGTCGTCCGCGGCGCGCGCGTAGTCGAATTCAGTGCCGAGCCGACGAAGTGCCGCACCGACTCGCAGCGCGGTCGACGCGACGACGGCCGGCATGCGGCGGCTGCCGAGGATGGCCGTTTTGCCGCGGCGAAAGATGCCGGCCTTCTCGCGGCCGATCGACTCCAAGCTCTGCCCCAGAAACTGCATGTGATCGAACCCGATGCTGACGACGACCGCGACGTCGGCATCGACGACGTTGACGGCATCGAGACGTCCGCCCATGCCGACCTCGAGGATCCATGCGTCGAGGCGGGCTTGCTCGAGGATCAACAAGGCGGCAAGCGTGTTGTACTCGAAAAACGTGAGTCCCACCTCACCCCGCGCGGCTTCGATGCGTTCGAACGCGCCGATGAGACTGTGCTCGTCGACCAGCTGGTCCCCAATGCGGATCCGCTCGCGATAATCACGCAAATGCGGCGACGTGAAGGTGCCGATGCGCAGCCCCGCTGCGGCCAGAATGGCTGCACAAGTCGCGACAACCGAGCCTTTGCCGTTCGTTCCCGCCACGGTGACGACCGAGACGGGAGGACGGCGCCATTCGAGACGCGCGAGCACCTCGTTCAAACGCCCGAGGCCCAGATCGATCGCGCGCGGGTGCTGCCCGGCTTGATGGTCGAGCCACTCTGCGAGCGTGCGCGCGACGGGCCTCTCCAAGCTTCAGGCGGCTGCGGGTTCTTTGCCGGTCAACAGACGCAGGATGCTGCCGATGCGAACGCGCAATTCGCGCCGGTCGACGATCATGTCGAGCGCGCCGTGCTCGAGCAGGAATTCGCTGCGCTGAAAGCCCTCGGGCAGGGTCTCACGCACGGTTTGCTGGATCACGCGCGGACCCGCGAAACCGATGAGGGCCTTCGGTTCGGCGATGTTGATGTCGCCGAGCATCGCGAGACTCGCCGACACGCCGCCCGTGGTCGGATCCGTCATCACCGAGATGAACGGCAGGCGCGCCTCGGACAGGCGCTTCAAGGCGGCGCTCGTCTTCGCCATTTGAAGCAGCGAATACAGGGCTTCCTGCATGCGCGCCCCGCCGCTCGCCGAAAAACACACGAGCGGCATGCGATGCTCGAGGCAGTGCTCGACGGCACGCACGAATTTTTCGCCCACGACCGAGCCCATGGAGCCGCCCAGAAAGCGAAATTCGAACGCACAGGCAACCAGATCGAGTCCCGCGAGCTTGCCCGCCATGACGATCAGTGCGTCGCGTTCACCGGTTTGCTTCTTTGCCTGCACGAGGCGGTCGCGATAGCGCTTGGAGTCCTTGAATTTCAGCGGATCGTCGGCTTCGAGCTTCGCTGCGATCTCCACCGTCGACCCCATGTCGAGGAACTTCAGCAGGCGCTCGCGCCCGTTGATGCGCATGTGGTGGCTGCACTTCGGGCAGACGTGCAAATTGCGCTCGATTTCCGCACGGTACAGGACCGCATCGCACGCAGGACACTTGGTCCACAGGCCCTCGGGGACCGAGCGGGTGCGGCGCTCGGTTTTGATGCGCGATGGGACGATGCGTTCGAACCAGGACATCGAACCAGTATAAACCAGATGAGGAAACCAGATCAGGCCGGCGGCCTCAGCAAAAGGCCGCCGGGCGGCGCGGGAATGGCGTGCTGGGGATGGTAGTCGACCTGCCACAAATAAAGGCCGCCAGGCGGCGCGGTCGGGCCGGCCTGCCGACGGTCACGGCTCGCGAGAACCGCCTGCATCGCGGCCGCCGGATCAGACTCCGATTGCACGTCGAGCAAGGTGCCGACGATATTGCGCACCATGTGGTGCAAATAGGCATTCGCGCTGATGTCGATCCAGACGAAGTTGCCGTCGCGGCGCACGCGCACCGTTTCGACCCGCCGAACCGGTGACTTGGACTGGCACTCCTTCGAACGGAACGCCGAAAAATCGTGTTCACCCTGCAATTGCGCGGCGGCCCTTTGCATCGCTTCCGCATCGATCGGGCGGTGGATCCAGGCCGCTCGTGCGCGCTCGAGACCGGAGCGGGCGCTGCGGTTCAGAATGCAATAACGGTAGGAGCGCCGAATCGCGGCATGGCGGGCGTGAAAGCCCAAGCCGACCTCGTTGGCCCACTGCAGGGCGACATCGGGAGGTAAGCGCGTGTTTGCGCCGAGCACCCAGGCGCGGGCGCTGCGCAGAGCGGCGGTGTCGAAGTGGATGACCTGACCCAGGGCGTGCACACCCGCGTCGGTGCGCCCGGCACAGACCGCTTCGACTCTTTGGCCGGCGACGAAACTCAAGGCCTGCTCGACCGTATCCTGCAGCGAGCATGCATGCGCTTGGGATTGCCATCCGGCATACGCGGTACCATCGTATTCAACGATGGCGGCAATCCGCCGGACGGCGGCCGCCACGTCAGCCGGGCAAGGCCTGAATGAGGCGCTGGGCTTCCTGTCGCTGGCTTGCCGAACCTTCCTGCACGACTTCGTCGAGAATGTTGCGGGCGCCCTCGGGATCACCCATGTCCATATAGGCTCGAGCCAGGTCGAGCTTGGTGCCGACCTCGCTCATCGTCACGGGCTCGAATTCTTGAGCGCCGGCGGGCGCGGGCATGGTCGCGGTATCGGTCTTCGCGAAGATGCCGGACGGGTGCGCATCCACGCCGTTCGCCGCCGGTTCGCCGAGGTCGACGTCGATGCGCCGATTCCGTTGACTCTGGCTGGTCTCGAACACCTCACTCGAAAACAGCTCCTCCGCAGCACGCGGCTGATCCAGGGTGTCGCCGCCGTTGCCTAAGGCATTGGATAGACGGTCCAGATCCAGATCGATGCTCGTTTCAGGGCTGATGCTGCGCAGTCGGGACGTCGAATCGAGGTCCTTCCCATCCATCGCGAGCGTATCGGAGAACTCCACCGACTTGAACGGCGAGGTCGCCCCCGCATCGATATCCCGCGGCATCTGCACGGTCGGTGCGGCCTCGGGGTGCAAAATCGTGGTCCTCGTATCGTTCAGCGCGCCCAAATCCTCTTGACTCAAGCCGGGCTCATCATGGCTCGCACTGAGTTCATCGCGGCTCGTGCCCGGGTGGTCGAGGCTCGCACTCAGGTTGTCGTGGCTCAACGTCAATGGATCCTGGCTCACGCCGAGGTTGTCGTGACTCGTACCGAGCTCATCATGAGCCCCCTCCGCATCGGCGATGAACGAGGCCTCGAGTTCACGCTCGAGGTCGGTCATGTCCGCGTCGCGCGAGCGGCTCTCGGCGTCGGCGATCAGGCGTCGCGAGCGTTCGTCCATCCCCGCGACCATCGTCGGAGCGTCGTCGCCGCTGCCCGCCTCCGGCACGTGCTGGAAGCGGCTCGACTGGCTGTTCAAATCGTCGAACGCACCGAGATCCAGGCCGAGATCGTCGATTGAAACCTCAGCGGTCTGATCGCTGCCGGGGCCCGCGGATTTGGCGACAAGCTGGTCGCGTGCGGACGGTGTGCCGCCCAGCGGCGAGACTTGCGTCGGCGCATCGGTCAATTGCATCCGCTCGGATTCCACGGTCGGCTCGTCGCGCGGCGGCATCGAGGCGCGCGGCGGCATTTCCCTCGTGGGTGAATCGTCGGCGCCGCGCTCGGGCGCATCGAGCATGAAATCCAAGCCTGCGACGTTCTTGAGATGCGGCGACTCGCCGGTGTCGGCGGTATCGTCGCTCTCCCTTTCCGCGGCAATCGGATGATCGAGGCTGCTGCGCTCGCCCTCGGGATCGCCGAACAGGTCGATGTCGACGCGGTTTTCGCCGCCTTCGAGATTCAAATCGACCGGCGTGCTCGCGCCGCGTCCGCCGCCGCTTGCCTGGGAGAACAAGGGGTCGTCCGGGCAGATCTGCTTGCCCATGATCACGATCTTGTCCCATTCGCCCGGCGGCGCGCGATCGCGCGTCGCCTCGAGCGCCTTGGCGCTCTGTAGGAACAGATCCTTGTTTCCCCAGACGAAATAAATCTCGAGCAGCTTGAGCCGCAGGTCGCGACGATCCGGCTCGCGTTCGAGTGCGATGCGCACGAGATCGGCCGCCTGATCGTAAAGACCATAGGCCATGTGGAAATCGGCCTCGGCGAGCGGATCGCCCTGGTCGAGATTCACGGCGTTTTCGCTCGACAGAGTATCGTCCGCGACCTTTACCGGCGGCGCCGCGATTGCCGGCGCGGGTATGTCGGCGATTCGGTGCGACCCCGACTCCTCGACGAGGAAGGAATCGTCGTCCTTGCGGACGCCGAACATTTTCGCGGTCGTCTCCGTCGCACCAGTGCCCGCGGCCGCCATCGCCGCGAAATCGCCGATCTGGGATTTTTGGCGGCGGCGGAAGGCCGCAAAGACAAGGCCGGCGAGCAACAGGACGATCGCTGCCGCGGGTACCTGCCAATTGTCGGTCACCCAGTCGAGCCAGGAGCCGCTGCCGGGCGGCTTGGTCGCGGCTTTGACCGGTGGCGTGACCGGCGTAGGCGGCGGCACGGCCGCGGGCGGCGGGCTCGTGGCGGCCGCAGGCTCCGCCGACGGCGGCGTGACGACCGTCGGTGAGGACGCAACCGTAGGCTTCGTGACCGGCACCGGCACCGGCGTTACGCCCTGCGTCTGGCTCGGGCTTGCGGCCGGCACCCCGCCGGCGAGCCCTTTCGCCTGCTGCGCGGCGGCGAGCCGCCGCTGCAAGTCGCTGAGTTCGGAGTTCCGCACGTCGAGCAAGCGCCGAGATTCGCTGAGCTGCGACTCGAGGTCTTTGACGCGACCTTTGAGCGCCACGGACTCTGAGTTCGCGGCGCTCGCGTCGCCGGCGCCCGTCGCGCCCCCCCCGGACTTCGGCGTCACGAGACGCAGGTGACCCGCGGACGCCGCTGCGTCGGCGCCCTTGTGCCATGCGCTCATCTGCCGGCCGACCTCGCTGATCGCGTCCCGCTGATTGACCGCGGCAATCTCGTCACCACCCGGCACGCGCAAGATCGCTCCGCGCCGCAACAGATTGATGTTGCCCTCGAACGCCTGCGGATTGTCGCGGAACAGCGCGATCATCGTCTGATCGAGTTCGCCCGCGCCCCCGGCTCGAAGCCGGCGTGCGATGCGGCCGAGCGTATCGCCGGCGTTGACGCGATAGGTTCCGCCGGCCGCGGCGGCCGCGAGCGGTGCCGCGTCGGTCCGCGCGGCCGGCGGCGCAGGCAGCGTTTGCGCGGGCCGCGCGGTCGCGGCGGAATCGCCCGCCGACGCGACCGACGAAGTCGTCGCCGGCGCGACCGGAGCCGCATTATTGGGAGTCTCCCCCGGACTGTAGACCGGAGGATCGAGCAACAGCGTGTATTCGCGCATCAGACGGCCGCGCGCCCAGTTCACCTCGACCAGGAAGGTGATGAAAGGCTCGGGGATGGCTTCCGTCGACGTCACCAACAGGACGTCGCGATTGTCTTTGCTCTTGCCGACACTGAAGACGATCGAATTCAGGAACTGCGGACGGTCGATACCGTAGCGCACGAACGCCTCCCGAGGCGCGAGGCTCGCGCGCAGTGCGGCGACTTCATCGGGTGTGGCCGCGACGAGGTCGATTTGGGCGCGCAAGGGTTCGTTGAGCGCCGAGTTCAAGTGAATCTCGCCGAGCCCCAAGGCGCCGGCAAACGAGGGGCCGAGAAGGCACGCCAGGATGAGGATTCGGGGCATGTTCGCGGCCATCGGTACTCCAGGAAGACGGGCAAGAAAGCACTTAAAGTTCATGATATTGGAGGCGCTTTTCAAACGATTGTCACTTGCCTGTTAAATCGACATTTAACTATAGCTTACCGGGGTTCTATTTACCAAAATCTGGGCTACCGAAAATGCGTTAAGTGCCGCACATTTACGAACATTGTCGGCCACGATCCAAAAATTTAGAGCTGCGTCACGTGTCGAATCGGCCCGCAGCCGCCCGACATAGACGCGATCGGGTGACAGAGCCTCCGTCGCCGGCGTCGGGAATTGTCGTGCCGATCCGGCATCGATGAGTTCGATGCCCTTGCTGCGCCGCAATATTTCAGCCGCGCCATCGACGCTGGCAGAGCCCTTGAACGACGCATGGACCGCAAAACAATGGCCGAAGAACACGGGCACGCGCACGGCCGTCGCATTGATCGCGACGTGCGCCGCACCGATCACCCGGCAGGTTTCCGCCGACAGACGCCGTTCCTCCAATGAAATGCCGTCGTCGCCGAAGACGTCGACTTGTGGAATCACGTTGAATGCGATCTGGCGCCCGAAGTTGTGTCGCTTGGTGGTGCGCCCTCCGAGAAGGTCGACGGTCTCGGCCGCCAGCCCCTCCATGGCACTGCGACCGCTGCCCGAAACGGCCTGATAGGTGGCCACCTCGACGCGCTCGAGTTCGGCGTAAGCGTGCAGGGGGCCGAGTACGGTCGCGAGGCCCGCACTGGCGCTGCCCGGCAGAGCCACCAGCCCATGGATGGCATGATCGACGATTGCCGTGAGTTCCGCGCCGTTGACGTCCGCCACGATCAAGGGCACGTCGAGGCGCCCGCGAAACGCGCTCGACGAATCGATGACCCAGGCCGTCGCGGCCGCCGCCTCGGCGTAGCGCTCCGAGATCGCCGCCCGCCCGCAAAAAAATGCCAGATCGACGCGTGCGAAATCGAAGGCCGCTACGTCGGCGACGGGCAAGCGCTCGTCTTCCGTGTCGACATTGCGCCCGAGTTCGCGTGCGTCGTCGAGCAGGTGCAGTTCGGCCCGCGGAAATTTCTTTTCCCGCAGTTCCGCGAGCAGCGCCTCGCCGATCAGGCTCCCGGCGCCGACGACCGCGATGCGCGGCGCACCCGGAACGCGGCTCATGGCGCCGCCGTAATGACCGGCGTCGTGGAAACGACGTCGGCGCACTGGCCGCGGTGGCGCAGAAAATGATCCATCAAGACGATCGCCAACATCGCCTCGGCGATCGGGGTGGCCCGGATTCCGACGCACGGATCGTGGCGTCCGGTCGTCGCGATCTCGACCGGAGCGCCGCTCAAGTCGATGGTGTCGCCCGGCAGGGTGATGCTCGACGTCGGCTTCAGCGCGATGCTCACGACGATTTCCTGCCCCGAGGAGATTCCTCCGAGGACGCCGCCGGCATGATTCGACTTGAAGCCGCGAGGGGTGAGTTCGTCGCGGTGTTCCGAGCCGCGTTGCAGGACGGCACCGAAGCCCGCGCCGATCTCGACGCCCTTGACCGCGTTGATGCCCATCATCGCGCTCGCGAGGTCCGCATCGAGCCGGTCGAAGACCGGTTCACCCCAGCCGGGCGGCACGCCCGTCGCTTTGACGGTGACGCGCGCGCCGATCGAATCGCCGGCGGACCGCAGGTCCCAGATGAACCGCTCGAGTTCCGCCACCCGCGCGGGGTCGGGACAGAAGAACGGGTTGTCGTAGGCGCTCGCCGGATCGACCGGTTCGAGCACGATCGACCCCATTTGCGCGAGATAGCCGTGAATGCGCACACCGACGCGTTCGGCGAGATACTTGCGGGCGATCGCTCCGGCCGCGACGCGCATGACCGTCTCGCGCGCCGAGGATCGGCCGCCGCCGCGATGATCGCGCAGGCCATATTTCTGCTGATAGGTGTAATCGGCGTGGCCCGGCCGAAAACGATCCTTGATCTTCTCGTAGTCGCGCGAGCGCTGATCCTCGTTTTCGACGAGCAGGCCGATCGGCGTGCCGGTCGTTCTGCCCTCGAAAACGCCCGACAGGATGCGCACCTTGTCCGGCTCGCGCCGTTGACTCGTAAATTGCGACGTGCCGGAGCGACGGCGCTCGACGTCACCCTGCAGATCGGACTCGAGGAGGCCGAGTCCGGGCGGGCAGCCGTCGACGACGCAGCCGAGCGCCGGGCCGTGACTCTCACCGAACGTCGTGACACGAAACGCTTCACCGAAAGTATTGCCGGCCACGGTCAGTCGACTCCCAAATTTTTCGCATGCAACAAGAATACGCCGCCGCCGCCCGCGTGAAACTGCGGCCACACGAACGGCACGCGCGGAAAGGCCTGCAAGAGCGCGCGCTCGGAATTGCCGACTTCGACGACCAGGATTCCGCCCGGCCGCAGGTGCGCGCCGGCCGAGGTCAGTATGGCGCGCACGGAATCGAGGCCGTCCCTGCCGGATGCGAGCCCGATGCGCGGCTCATGCCGATATTCCCGCGGAAGGCCGCGCATTTCCCGCCTGCCCACGTAAGGGGGATTGCTCACGATGATATCGTAACGGCGTCGGCCGACGCCGGCGAAGTGGTCCGAGCGCAGGACTGCGATGCGCGAGCGCAGGCGGAGCTTGCGCACATTACGGCGGCACACCGTGAGTGCGGCCGGCGAGATGTCGACGGCATCGACCCGCGCCCGTGGAAACGCGTGCGCACAAGCGAGCGCGATGGCGCCCGAGCCCGTGCCGACATCGAGGATGCGTCGCACACCCCGCGGCTCTATCCAGGGAGCAAAGCGTTGCAAGGCGAGCTCGGCGATCGGGGAACGCGGCACGAGCACACGCTCATCGACATATAGCTCGAGTCCCGCGAAGAACGCGCGGCGCGTCAGGTAGGCGAGCGGTTTGCGCGACCGGACGCGTTCGCGCAGCAGTGTATCGATGCGCCGGCGGCGCGCCGCACTCAAGGGCCTCGCATAGGCCGTCGCGCCGAGTTCGTGAGCGAGACCTGCGGCGAAGAAGACCAGTTCGGCCGCCTCGTCGCGGGCATTGTCCGTGCCGTGGCCGAAAAAGGCGCGCGCGTGCGTGAGCTCCGCGGCGCAGCGCTCGATCGCAGCGCCGACCGTCTCCGGAGCGATATGGGATAATCCACGCATGGTCCATCGAACTCGATATCTGTCCTATGTCGCAGTCTGCCTCGCGATCGCCGCAGGGCTCGGCGCCGCTTTGATCGCGCGACGAGCATCGCCCGCGCTGCCCGACCTCGCCGGCGGCTCCCTGATCGAACCCAACACCCGCGTGCCCGAGTTTTCCCTGCTCGACCACCACGGCAAACCATTCACGAACACGAACCTGCTCGGCCGCTGGTCCATGCTCTACTTCGGCTACACCAATTGTCCGGACTTCTGCCCGGCAACCCTCAGCATGCTCGCCGCCATGGAAAGACGCATGCGCGCGGCCGGCGCGCCGCTCGTCCCGCAGGTGGTATTCGTGTCGGCCGACGCCCTGCGCGACACGCCCGCGCAGCTCGCGAGCTACGTGCCGTATTTCGATGCCGACTTTCTCGGGGTCACGGCGCCGGATCAAGCGACCATCGAGGCGTTCGCGAGCGGCCTCAACGTCGCCGTGGCGATCAATCGCCGCGCCGGCGGCAGCTATACCGTCGATCATTCCTCGGCAATCCTCGTCATCGACCCCAAGGGTCGGCTCGATGCCGTGCTCACCGGGCCCTTCTCGGCCCCCGCCGTCGAAGCCGATTTTCGCCTGGTCACAGACCAATATGCCCGGATGAACGGCCGCTCATGACCGCCGCCGCAGGCAGCCGCTGGTTCGTGTGGCTGCAATACATTCTACCGCAACATGCCCTGTCGCGCCTGATCCTCGCGGCAACCCGGGTGCGGATACCCTGGTTCAAGAATCTGCTCACGCGCGGATTCTTGAGCCTCTACTCGGTCGATCTCGCCGAAGCGGCCCAGCCCGATCCGTATCGATACGGCAGCTTCAACGAGTTCTTCACGCGCGCGCTCGCGCCGGGCGCCCGCCGCATCGATGCCGACGTCGACTCGATCGTGAGCCCCGTCGACGGCACGGTCAGCCAGGCCGGCCGCATCGAGCAGGACTCGCTGCTGCAGGCGAAGGGGCGGCATTACCGGCTGGAGGATCTCTTGGCGGGCGAGGATTGGGCGCGGGAATTCGTGGACGGCCGCTTCGCCACGATTTACCTCGCGCCGTTCGATTACCACCGCATCCACATGCCCGTTGCCGGCACGCTGCGCGAGACACTCTACGTGCCGGGATCGCTGTTCAGCGTCAATGCCGCCACGGCCCGCGCGGTCCCTAATCTGTTCGCGCGCAACGAGCGTGTGATCACGCTGTTCGCAAGCCCGCATGGTCCCTTCGTGGTGGTGCTCGTCGGTGCACTGAACGTCGGCAGCATGGCGACCGTGTGGGCCGGCGACATCACACCGCGGCGCCCGCGCCGCGTCACGCGCCTGCCCGCGACGCCGGTGCAGCTGGCCAAAGGCACGGAACTCGGCCGTTTCAATATGGGGTCGACGGTCATCGTGCTGTTTGCGTCGGGGCATGCCGAGTGGGCGGCGGGTCTCGAGTGCGGCGCGCGCCTCCGGGTCGGCCAGGCGATCGGGTCGACGCAGTGACGACGTGGCGTCCGACGGCGAGCCGCGAAGCGCTCGCCCACCGCGCCGCGCTTCTTGGCATGACGCGCGCGTTTTTCGCAGCGCGGTGCGTGCTCGAAGTCGAAACGCCGATCCTCAGTGCCGGCGGCGTCACCGACCCGCAGATCGAGTCCATGACGACCTGCGTGGCCGACGCGCCCGGCGCCCGATATCTCAGCACCTCGCCGGAATACGCAATGAAGCGGCTGCTCGCCTCCGGCAGCGGCGATATCTTCCAGATCTGCAAGGCGTTTCGGGACGGGGAGCGCGGCCGCTGGCACAACCCCGAGTTCACGCTGCTCGAATGGTATCGCCTCGGGTTCGACGACCAAGCCCTCATGCGGGAAGTCGACGAACTCGTCCGCAGCTTGCTGCTTCCGCGTCGCCGGCTCGCGCCGGCGGAGCACCTCCGCTATGCCGATGCGCTTGCGCAGCATGCGGGTGTCGATGCACATGACGCGAGCGACGCCGAACTCTCCGCCGCGGCAGCGGCTCATGGGATCCGCTGCGAGGCAAGCCTCGATCGGGACGCTCGCTTGGATCTTCTGATGGCATTCGTGGTCGGTCCGAAACTGGGGTTGGACCGGCCGACGTTCATCTGCGACTATCCCGCGTCCCAGGCCGCGCTGGCGCGGCTCAAGCCCGGGTCCCCGGCAGTCGCAGCCCGCTTCGAACTCTACCTCGACGGATTGGAGCTCGCGAACGGCTTTCACGAACTGGCGAACGAGCCCGAGCAACGCCGGCGTTTCGAGGCCGATCTCGCAACCCGCCGCGATCGCGCGCAAGCCCAGCCACGACTCGACGAGCACCTGCTGGCGGCGCTCGCCGCCGGTTTGCCGGACTGCGCGGGGGTTGCCCTCGGATTTGATCGCCTGACCGCCGTGGCCTTGGGCGCCGGCGGCTTGGGCGACGTCATCGCTTTCCCGTTCGACCGGGCTTGAGGCCGTTCGATCGGGCTTGCTGTCGCCCGGTCAGTTCTTGCCGCGCGAAAGGTACTCGCCGGTGCGCGTATCGATGCGCAGAATCTCGCCCTCGTTGATGAACAGCGGCACGCGTACCATGGCGCCGGTCTCGAGCTTGGCGGGCTTGGAGCCGCCCGTGGCCGTGTCGCCGCGCACGCCCGGATCGGTCTCGATGACCTTGAGCTCCATGTGCGCCGGCGGCACGACCTGCAGCGGGACGCCGTTCCAGAGGGTGATCACGCAAACGGTACCGTCCTTGAGCCATTGTGCGGTGTCGCCGACCGCCGCTTTGGAAGCCGTGAGCTGTTCGAAAGTTTCCGGCACCATGAAGTGATAAAAGTCCCCGTCGCTGTAGAGATATTGCATGTCCGTATCGACGACATCGGCCGCTTCGACGGTATCCCCGGATTTCCAGGTCCGTTCGATCGTCCGGCCGGTTTTCAGGTTGCGAACCCGGACCCGGTTGAACGCCTGGCCCTTGCCGGGCTTGACCATCTCGTTCTCGACGATGGCGTAAGGTTCGCCATCGATCAGGATTTTCAAACCGGCTTTGAATTCGTTCGTGCTGTAGTTCGCCATCGCGGGCCTCGGAGTTTCGCCCGCGATCCGCGGGCACTGAAAAAGGGCGCGTATGATAGCTTTCTTCGGCCCAGGGGGCCACCCGGCAGCCGATCCGCCTCGCCATCCGCGGGCCACCCGCGGGCCACACCGGTCGCAAGAATCGCCACACGGGTCCCAGAAACGGCATTTTCGGGGTGCTACACTTTTCACACTATGTCCAACCCTTTTTTCGGCCGGTGAGAGACCACGTGGCCGTACCCATGGTCGTCATGACGCGGTCGCAGGATCACGTCGAAGCGATCAACAGCACGCTGCGCAACGCCGGGCACCCCGTGCACTGCACCTGGCTGCCCGACGCTCACGACTTGAGCGATGCGCTCACCCAGCTGAATCCCGAGATGCTGGTCGTATTCATCGAGGAGCTGGGCGTCGATCTGGAATCGATCATGAAGGTCAAGGCGCAAAGCGTGCCGGAGATGCCGACGCTCGTGGTCCGCGAACAGGTCGACGAGGCCATCATCGCCGAAGCGATGCGTCTGGGGGCGCACGACGTCGTGAGCCTCGGCAACCCCGCGCGGTTGCAGTGCGTCGCCTCGCGGGAACTGCGCGCCTATCGTCTCGAGCGTGCCCTGAACACGACGTTGTCCTCGGCGCGCGAGTACCGGGAGCAGCTGGCGCATTTCCTCGAGGGCTCGGCCGATGCGATCACGCACGTGCAGGAAGGCATCATCGTCGATTCGAATCGGGCCTGGCTGGAGTTGTTCGGGTATTCCGGCGCCGATGCACTGACCGGCATGCCCCTCATGGATCTGTTCGAGCATGAGACGCATCCGGCGCTGAAGGGCGCGCTCGTCGCCTGTCTGCAGGGCAAGTGGACGGACCACCCCCTCAAGGTGCAGGCACTGCTGTCGGACGGCTCGACGCTGCCGCTCGTGCTGACGCTGACCAAGGCGGACCACGAGAACGAGCCCGCGATTCGGATTTGCATTCCCGCGCGCCAGGAAAAAGATCCGAACCTCGAAATGCAGCTTGCGGAGGCCGTCCAGAACGATGCATCCACCGGCTTTCTGCAGCAGCGATTCTTGATCGCCGCGTTGCGCACGCGCGCCGCCCAAAACGTGCGCGGCGGCGTGCGCGAGTTCGCGTACCTGAAGCCCGATCGATTCGAGGAGATCCAGGCCGCCATCGGCGTGCTGGCTCTCGAGGAATTCATGTCGCAGCTCGCGGACCTGGTGCGCAAGCAGCTCTCGCCCGGCGACATTTGCGGTCGGTTCGGCGGCAATGGCTTCCTGCTGCTGCTCGAGCGCGGCACGGCGCGCGACGTCGAGACCTGGGCGGAGAACATCGTCAAACAAGTCGGTGAGCAGCGCTTCGCGATCGACGGCAAGCGCGTGAGCGCGACGATCACGGTGGGCCTCGCCCTGATGCCCTCCACCGATCCGGACGTCCAGGCGGCCGTCACCGACGCCCTGACGGCGCACCGGCGCGGGTATGAGCTCGGTGGACACCGCCATTACTCGGTCGAGAAGGTCGATACCGACAGCCGCGTGCAGGCGTACGACAAGATCTGGGTGAGGCACATCAAGTCCGCGCTCATGGAAAATCGCTTCCGCCTCGTGCAGCAGCCAGTCGCGAGCCTGCTCGGCGAGGACAAAGGCATGTTCGACGTTCTCGTGCGCATGCTCGACGAGCAGGGCGGCGAGGTCCTGCCGACCGACTTCATCGCCGCCGCGGAACGCAACGACTTGATGAAGAACATCGATCGCTGGGTCATCGGCGCATCGATGGCGTTCTGCGCGAACCGCAAGTCCGAGTGCATTTTCCTGCGGGTGTCGAAGGATACGCTGCTCGACAAGACGCTCATCGCCTGGCTCGACACCCAGCTCAAGGCCACCAAGATCGACCCCAAACGTCTGTGCTTCCAGGTCTCGGAGGCCCTCGCGCTGCAATTCGCGGCGCCGACGCGGGACCTCGCGCAAACGCTCGCGAAGCACGGGTTCCGGTTCGCACTCGAGCATTTCGGCACGGGTCCGGATCCGCTGAAGATGCTCGCGGACACGAACGTGCACTTCATCAAGATCGACGGCTCGCTGATGCAGGGACTATCGACCAATCAGCTGCAGCAGCAGCGGGTCAAGACGCTCGTCGATGCGGCAAAGCGCAAGGGCGTCGAAACGATCGCCGAGCGCGTCGAGGACGCGAATACGATGGCCGTGCTGTGGCAGCTCGGCATCGAATTCATCCAGGGCTTCTTCATCAACGCGCCCGAAGAAGTCACCATCTCGAGCTGAGCCGCGCCCCACCCGGCCGTGGGGCAGCCGGCCGCGGGGCTGCCCCGCTCCCGCGAGCTAGACGGGGCCCACGTCGAGCCGGTCGACCTGCTTGTAGGCGCGCGAAAATCTCTGCCGCCGCTGGCCCTTCTTGTCCTGGAACTGCTTGAGATCCTCGTAGCGCAGCTTCATCGGGGCACTGTTGCCGCTCCACACCGTGAGCTGCTCGCCGGGCGCGACGACCGCGACCGCGACGAGATACTCGTCGCGATCCGCGGATTTCTTGCCGGGGATGCCGTAGAGATTCTGGCCCTTGCCGGCGCTCATCGCCTCGATCTGGCCGACGGGCAGTGCGAGCACCTCGCCGTCGGTGTTCACGAGAATCGCAAGCGCGGCCGCGGCGGTGATCGGCGAGGCCGGCAGCACGCGTGCGTTCTCGGGAACCTTGAGCACCGACTTGCCCTTCTTGTTGCGGGCATACAGATCGGACAATGACGCCTTGAATCCGTAGCCCGCATCGGTCACGAGCAGCCAGGCATCCGCGGGCTCGCCGATCAGCACGGCGGCGAAGGTCGCGCCGTCCGGCGGATCGACCGTACCCGACAGCGGTTCGCCGTACCCGCGCGCGGCCGGGAGCTGGTGCGCGTCGAGGCTGTAGGCGCGGCCCGTCGAGTCGATGAAGACGGCCTGCTGCAGATTGCGGCCCTTCGCGGCGGACTGAAACTCATCGCCGCTCTTGTAGGTCAGGGCACGCGCGTCGATGTCGTGACCCTTGGCGGCGCGTACCCAGCCGAGCCTCGAGAGCACGACGGTGACGGGCTCGCTCGTGAGCAGTTCGGTCTCGGAGATCGCCTGTGCCGCCTCTCGTTCCACGAGACGCGTACGGCGCGCATCGCCGTATTCCTCGGCATCCGACAGCAGTTCCTCCCGCACCAGCTTCGCGAGCCGCGCTTTGCTCTTCAGGATCTTGTCGATCTCCGCGCGCTCGTCCGCGAGTTCCTGCTGCTCGGCGCGGATCTTCATCTCCTCGAGGCGCGCGAGATGTCGCAGCTTCGTCTCGAGGATCGCCTCGGCCTGGATGTCGGACAGAGAGAAACGCCGCATGAGCACGGGCTTCGGCTGGTCCTCGCTGCGCACGATGCGTATCACTTCGTCGAGATTCAAATACGCGATCAGAAGACCGTCCAGGATATGCAGCCGCGCGTCGACCTTCTCGAGCCGGTGCTTCAGCCGCCGTGTGACGGTGGCCTTGCGGAACTCCAGCCATTCGAGCAGCAGTTCCTTGAGTCCCATGACGCGCGGCCGCCCGTCGAGGGCGATCACGTTGAGATTCACGCGGTAGTTGCGCTCCAGATCGGTGGTCGCGAACAGGTGCGCCATGAGCGCCGGCACGTCGACTCGATTCGAGCGCGGTACGATCACGAGCCTCGTGGGATTTTCGTGGTCCGATTCGTCGCGGATATTTTCGACCATCGGCAGCTTTTTCTGCTGGATCTGCGCGGCGATCTGTTCCTGGATCTTCGACCCCGAGACCTGGAACGGCAGCGCGTCGACGACGATCTCGTCCTCCTCGACCATATAGGTCGCACGTGCGCGGAAACTGCCCGTACCGGTTTCGTACATCTGCACGAGTTCGCTGCGGGGCGAGACGATCTCGGCGCCCGTCGGCAGATCGGGTCCCTTGACAAAGCTCATGAGCTTGCGCGTCGTGAGTTCGGGGTCCTCGAGCAGAGCGACGCAGGCCGCGACCACCTCGCGCAGATTGTGCGGCGGTATGTCGGTCGCCATGCCGACGGCGATCCCCGAACCCCCGTTCAGCAGGAGATTCGGCACCCGCGCCGGGAGCATCGTCGGCTCCTCGAGCGATCCGTCGAAGTTCAGCGCCCAATCGACCGTTCCGCTGCCGAGTTCCTCGAGCAGGAGCGCCGCATACTTGGTGAGGCGCGATTCGGTGTAGCGCATCGCCGCGAAGGATTTCGGATCGTCGGTCGAACCCCAATTGCCCTGCCCGTCGACGAGGGGGTAGCGATACGCGAAGTCCTGGGCCATGTGAACCATGGCCTCGTAGCAGGCCGAGTCGCCGTGCGGATGAAACTTGCCGATGACATCGCCCACTGTGCGCGCGGATTTTTTGTGCTTCGATCCGGCAGCGAGCCCGAGTTCGCTCATCGCATAGACGATGCGCCGCTGCACGGGCTTCAAGCCGTCGCCAAGATGCGGCAGGGCCCGGTCGAGGATCACGTACATCGAGTAGTCGAGATAGGCGCGCTCGGCGAACGACTTGATGGGCTCGCGTTCGACCCCCTCGAAATTCAGTTCCTGGTCTTTCATATCCGCGCGAGATTACCCTTCGTTTCCAGCCATGCGCGCCGGTCGCCGGCGCGCTTCTTTGCGAGCAGCATGTCGAGCATCTGATCCGGATTGTCCGCGGCATCGATCGTCATCTGCACGAGTCTGCGCGTCTGCGGTGCCATCGTGGTCTCGCGCAGCTGCAGCGGACTCATCTCGCCGAGACCCTTGAAGCGCGTCACCACGGGTTTGATGCGCGCGTTGTCGGCGGCGATCCGCTCGAGCGTCTTCGCCCGCTCCGACTCGTCGAGCGCGTAATAGACCTGCTTGCCTGCATCGATGCGGAATAGCGGCGGCATGCAGACGTAGATGTGGCCGGCGAGCACGAGCGGACGATAGTGCCGCAGGAACAGGGCGCACAGGAGCGTTGCGATATGCTGGCCGTCGCTGTCGGCGTCCGCGAGGATGCAGATCTTGTGGTAGCGCAGCCCCGAGAAATCCGTCGAGGCGGGATCGACGCCGATTGCGACGCTGATGTCGTGGACCTCGTTGGAGGACAGAACCTCGTTGGCGTCCGCCTCCCACGTGTTCAAAATCTTGCCGCGCAACGGCATGATCGCCTGGGTGACGCGGTCGCGCGCCTGCTTGGCCGATCCGCCCGCCGAGTCGCCCTCGACGAGGAACAGTTCGCCGCGCGCCGGGTCCTGCGAGACGCAGTCGGCGAGTTTGCCGGGCAGCGCGGGCCCCGCGACCACGCGCTTGCGCAAGACCTTTTGACCGTCCTTGAGGCGCTGCTGCGCGCTCGCGATCGCGAGCTGCGCGATCTGCTCGCCCTGATCCGGGTGCTGATTGAGCCAGAGTGCGAACGCGTCCTTGATGACGCCCTGAACGATGCCGGCCGATTCGCGCGACGAGAGTTTCTCCTTCGTCTGCCCGGCAAACTGCGGTTCGCGCATTTTCATCGACACGACGAAACTGACCCCGTCCCAGACGTCTTCGGGCGCGAGCTTGACGCCGCGCGGCACGAGGCTGCGGAATTCACAAAACTCCCGCACGGCATCGCTCGCACCCGCGCGCAGGCCATTCACGTGGGTGCCGCCCTCGATGGTCGGAATGAGGTTCACGTAGCTCTCAGTGACCGCCTGTTCGCCCTCCAGCACCCAGGCTATCGCCCAGTCGAGCGATCCGCCGTCGATATCGCGCCTGCCGTAGAAGGTTTCGGCGGGCAGCCACTTGCCCTTGCCGAGTTGTTCGGCGAGGTATTCGTGCAGGCCGCCCGTATAGAGCCACTCCTCGGTCTCGCCGGCGATTTCGTCGATGAGCGTGACACGCAGGTTCGGACAGAGCACCGCCTTGGCGCGGAGAACCTGGCGCAGCTTCGGCGTTGCGAACTTGTCGGTGTCGAAATACTTCGGATCGGGCCAGAACCGCAAGGTGGTGCCGGTCTTCGACTTCGGGCAGTCGCCGATCACCGCGAGCTTGGAGGTGAGGCGGCCGCCCGCAAAACTCAACGCATACTCCTTGCCGCCGCGGCGAACGCGGCACTCGAGCCGTTTGGAGAGCGCGTTCACGACCGACACGCCGACGCCATGCAGGCCGCCGGAATGCTGATAGGTCTTGTCGTTGAACTTTCCGCCCGCGTGCAGGCGCGTCAGAATGAGCTCGACGCCGCTGATCTTCTCCTGGGGATGGATGTCGACGGGCATGCCGCGGCCGTCGTCCTCGACTTCGAGCGAACCGTCCTTGAACACCGTGACGCGGATGTTCTCGCAGTGCCCGGCCAGGGCCTCATCGACGCTGTTGTCCACGACCTCGTGCGCGAGATGGTTCGGACGGGTGGTGTCGGTGTACATGCCGGGGCGCCGCCGCACCGGGTCGAGTCCGCTCAATACTTCGATGTCCGACGCCGTGTACGACGATGCCATGGGTCACCTCTCGGAAAGGCCGCGGAGTCTACCATCAACCCAAGCATCGGGCTGCTGGCAGCCGCGCCGCAATTGCGCTATGGTTCCTCAGATGATGGGAATCGCAAACGCCCAAAATATGACCCAAAGCGTGCCGAATCTGCCTCGTCCGTACGGCATACGCGTGCGCTTGCGGGCGGGCGATCCGTTCGCGAAGCTGCTCGGCGGGGATTGGCAGAAGGAGCACTGGTACTTTACCGGCGCCTTGCGCGACGCGGCGCTCGCGGACATGGCACGCCGCCATGAGTACTCGCGTATCGGGGATCAACCGGCGATCGTGTTCGAGAAGGTCGAGAAGCTCACCGAAAGCCGCGGGCTCTAGGAAAGCCGCCGGCTCTAGAACGTCCGGCCGAGGAACAGATAAAACGCGCTGTTGCCCGTCTGGTCGTACCCCGTACCCAGATAGAGAGGCCCCAAGTACGTGTCGAGTCCCAGAAACACCGATCCGTCCTTGCGCGCCGATCCCCAGCTCATGTCGCCGCGCCGCGCATAGGTATTGCCGAGTTCGAACGATACGCCGAGGTAGGCCGGAAAGTCGAATACGCCCTCTCCGCCGCGGCCGATCTTGCGCAAGTAGACCGTCCGGGCGATCGCGTAATTCGGTCCGGTGAGCGATTGCGGCGCGAGTCCCGACAGGCTCAGAAATCCGCCCAACGAATAGAAATCCTCGAGCGCCGTCGCGGGGATCCGCCCGTCGAGACGCGTGCCCGCCGAAGCCCACAGCAGCAGCGTGTTCCGGCCGCGTGAGCGCGCGAGCAGCCAATCGGCGGTGACGCGGTCGAACGACTGGTCGGCGCCCAAGTTCGTTCGATTCGCGTCCCATTGCAGCGAGAAGCTCTGACCGTCGCGCGGAAAGTTCACGTTGTCGAGGCGGTCGTAGCTGAACTTGAAGAAGTATTCGCCGTTGTTGAAGCGCGGGTCGACGAGATCCGCGTTGCCGAACCGCTCGCGGGCCGCGCCGTTGATGCGGTGAAATCCGATCCGCCACTCGCCCCAATTGCCGAGTTCCCGACCGAAATCGAGGTCGGCCTCCGCCTCGCGCAGCCGAAAATCCGCAACCTCCACGTCCTTGCTGTACACGGGCAGATCGCTCGCTTCGACGCGGGCGCTCGGCGCGACGAACCAGAGGCGGGCGGCGTTGAGCGGCTGATAGAACTCGGTGAACAACTTCGGATCGCTGCCGATCTGGGCGTCGGTGCGCCATTCGGCGTTGAGCGGATCGATTTCCGTGAGCAGGAAGCGTGCGGCGGCGTTGTAACGGCTGTTGCCCTGGAAATCGTCCTGGAGATTCAGGCCGAAACGCACGTAGTTCGGACCCCAGGACTTGCGCCGAGCGCGCACCAGAATTCCCGACTCGCGCTCTTCGGGCGGTCCGTCCTCGATGACGCTGTAATCGATCGTCTCAAAATCCCCGAGGCCGTAGATTTCGGTGATCCCGGCGTCGATGGCGGCGACGTCGAGGGGCCGATCGAGGAGCGGCTTCATGATGGCGAGGATCGTCGTTTCGTACTGCTTCGACTCCTCGTCGACCCGTACGAAGCGGATGAGGGGAGCGCGGGAGGGAATCCCTACCCGCCGCGCGAGATACTCCCGGTACGCGGCATCGCCCACGCCGAGGCCGGCGAGCTTCGCCGCTTCTCCGCGCGCGGCACGCTCACCGAGATCGATCGATTTCGCCACGGACGCAAAATCGGTCGGCGACGTTTCGCCGAGTTCCGGCGCGATCAAGGTGTCGCCGGGCCGCAGTGTCGCTTTCTGGCGGTCGGCATCGCGCCGCACCAGGATCGCGAGCATCTGATTCGAGATCGACAGCGCCGTATTCAGCTGACGGCGCGATTGAAGCGGGAAGGTCACGTCGACGACGATCAGCACGTCGGCATGCATGTCGCGGGCGACCTCCATCGGCAGATTCTCGGCGAGTCCGCCGTCGACGAGCAATCGACCGTTTTCCTCGACCGGCGCGAACACGCCGGGGGCGGACATGCTCGCGCGCATCGCGAGCGCGAGATCGCCCTTGTCCATGATCACGGCCTGCCCCGTCTCCAGGTCGGTGGCGACCGCCCGGAACGGCGTCGGCAAGCCGTCGAAACTCGCGATATCGCTGTACTGCAGCGTCAGCGAACGCAGGGTCTCCTGCAGCTTTTCTCCCTGAATCAGGCCGCGCGGCAACAGGACCTCGCCGTGCTTGAGCCCGAACGGCAGACGCACGAGAAAATTGCGATCGTCCTCTTTGCGCCGAAAGGCAAGCTCCTGGCGCGGCGGAGCGTCGCGGAAGGCGTCCTGCCAGTCGACGGAACGCATCGTCGACTCGATACGCGCCGCCGTCATGCCGCTCGCGTAGAGGCCCCCGACGATGGCACCCATGCTCGTGCCGGCGATGCAGTCGACCGGGATCCTGAGTTCCTCGAGCACCTTGAGCACGCCGATATGGGCCATACCGCGCGCGCCCCCGCCCGACAGCACCAAACAGACGCGCGGCCGGACGGGCGCGGAATTCCCGGCCGCCGCGGCCGCCGGATTCTCAGCGCTCGCCGCCGCGAAGGCGAACGCGCCGCCCGCGAGCAGCATCGCCTCGAGCAGGAATCTCGCTTGGAACATCCGCATCGTAGCGTAGCATTTTAGAGCACGGCGGCGGCGTTGTTCGCGGTAAAGGTCTTGGTCGCGGCGTCGAAGTAGCCGTTGACGACGAATTGCGTCATCGGTTCGGACGAGCTGATGGACTTGCCCAAATCCGTCACGAAGGTCCCGAAGGCATTGTATTGCACGATCGCCTGCACGCCGGGCGTCGTGCTCGTCGGCGGCGTCGTCACCGTGCTGACGGCGAACAAAGTGCAGAAGGGCTGGACCGCCGAACTCGTCGAACCCGGACAGTTCTGGGATGTGGCCGGCACGATCGCGACGCCCCCGAGGCTCGCCAGCTGAAGCGTCGCATAGCCGACCTGGATGATCGCGCTTTGCAGGGAGGTGTTCGCGGTATCGATCGTGAGCGCCGTGCTGCTCGAACTTGCGAACGGCGTCGTCGTGCCCGCGCCCTTCCAGACGACCTGCAGGCTCGCCGGCACGGCCGTCTGTTGGTTGACCGCGGAGGTACCCGCGATCGGCGTCGTCTTCAAGTTCGGATAGGCAAGAAAATCCGGAGGCGCCGCGCCGAAAGGGTTCGCAAAGCCGTCGATCCACAGCGGCGTCCCCGCGGCAAGGCTCGCGAGAGTCGGCGCCGCCGCGGCGCTCGTGTCGACGAGATAAGCGCCCGCCACGGGGTCCTCGGCGGCCGTCGCGCCGTCGCCCTTGAATTGGAAAACGCTCACCGGGAGGTTGTCGATCCCGAGCAGATCGAGCGACAGGCCGTCTCCGGTGACGCTGTTGAGCGTGCCGTAGAGCTGCGTCGACTGAATGCGCACCTGGCCCGATGTCGAACCGGTCGTCGGACTGACCGCGTCGATGGTGACGTTGTTGGTGCCGGTCGACGTGTAGACGCCGATCGCCGTGATGTGCTGCCCGACCGCGATCGAGTTGAAGTTGAGGTTCGAGCGCGCCGCATTGCCCTCGGCGGTCACGATCGTCGAGGGTCCGACCAGCACATTCGCGGTCGTCGTGCCGTCCAAATACTCGAAGTAGCCTTCCGGCAGGGAAACCGTCGCCCCGGCAAGAGTCGCGTTCGTCAAGGTCAGCGTGTTGCCGCTGCGCGCGATCACGTCGCCCTCGATGTTCTCGGTGTAGTTGGTCTCGAGACTGCCGCCGGCAACGGTGTACAGCGTCGTAAAAATGCCGGCCGTGCCCGTCGGCTGGCCCCCGGCATCCTGCGTCGCGGGCGAGACGGCGAAGGTCGTGTAGGCCTCGGTCGCGGTGACGCCGGCTGAGACCTGCGTGAGCGCGTCGAGACCGGCAGGGCCGTCATAGGTCGTACCGTTGACCGTGTAGATCGTTTTGGGGGTCGTGAATATCGAGATCGAGCCGATATTGTTGACCTCGTCGTAGAACGGCCGCTCGTAGACCGAATAGGTGCCGGTCGTCGTATTCGAATTGATCAAGGGCCCGCGGATGCGGATCAGGCGCGAATCCGCGGCCTGGGCTGCGATCCGAAAGAACGGCGTCGCCGTGACCGTCGCCGGAGTCGTCGAGAGATTCACGACGTTCGACGCCGCGAGGTCGAAGTCGAGCGCGACCCGCTGCGCATTGGTCGTCGACAGACTGTTGCTGATCACGAGCAAATTGTTCGGGTCGAACGTGACGGTGACGGAGGTCGTCGTGAGGGCGGCGTCGCCCGGGAGCACGACGGTCGCCGCCGTCGGTACCCCATTGACGAGCAGGGAAACCGCCGCATTGGTGTAATCGAGCGTGATCGTCGCGGACACGTAGGTGTCCGCGGGAATCGTCGCGCTGCCCCATAGCTCGGCGATGTTGCTGAGCTTCACGAGATCCACAGGCTCGACCGTGGCGATCGCCGTGTAGATGTTGCCGACGGTATCGGTGAGCGCGATCGAATCGACGTTGACGACGTAGCTCGCGAAGCGCACGTTGTTGCCGTAGCCGCCGCTGCCGTTCGTGACCGTTACCCAGCCGATACCGTAGTTGCTGAGGTTGTTGTTGTGGTGACAACCGGCCGCGATGACAGCGCCGCAGCAGACGAGCCCGACCGCGATCGGGCGACGTCCCCATCGGCGGAAGACGATGGGCCGAACGAGGACGGACCCGATGAGAGTTCGCCGGGCGACGGCGCGCCGGGCTCCCGTCCACGTACGTTGGGCGAAGTGGCGAAGTGATTGCAGCAGTGGTTGCACGTGTATTTTCCGATTGTTGTCAATGGCCAAATTCACCCCAGAACCCCGAGCCCCACTCAATGATGGCCGATTCATGCAGGCGGCCGACAGGGTCGGCCGGTCGGACGGAAGGTGAGCCGGGTAGAATAAAGACTTTCGATGCGTTACGCGCGGCAAAGTTCCTCCGCCCCACCCGGACGGCCGGAACGCAGGGGTTACGCACCTAGCCGCGGACGCTCTTCGAGCGCCGCCGCAACGAGGCGCCGCGCGCGCCCCTCGCGGACATTCTCCCTGCCGGGATCTGCTGCGTGATGCAGTGAATGTTGCCGCCGCCGAGCAGCACCTCCCGAGTCTCGATGCCGATCACGGTACGCGACGGAAACAGGCGCCCGAGCGTGCGCTTCGCGGCGCCGTCCCAGCGCTTGTCGTAGAGCGGCATCACCACGCGCTTGTTCGCCACGTAGAAATTGATGTAGGAGGCCGGCATCCGATCCCCCGCGCGCCGCGCGATGGTGCCGGCGCGCGAATCGATTCCCGCGGCCTCCGCCGCGGTGATGAAGAGCGGCCCGGGCTGGTGGATCTTGTGCACGCTGAGTTCGCGGCCGCGTGCATCGCGCGCGCGGCGCAGGCGTTCGTAGGCGTCGCGCGAGATCTCGTACTGTGGGTCGCTGCGGTCGTCCGTCCAGGTCAGGGCGACGACGCCGGGGCTCGTGAAACAGGCGAGCTCGTCGATATGGCCGCCGGTCTCGTCGAGATACACGCCCCGGCCGAGCCAGATGACCGTCGTCACGCCGAGATAGCGACGCAGCGCCGCCTCGATCTCGGCGCGCGTCATGTTCGGATTGCGGTTTGGATTGAGCAGGCACTCTTCCGTCGTCAGGCAGGTTCCCTGGCCGTCGACGTGAATCGCGCCGCCTTCGAGCACGAACCGCGCGGCATAACGGTCGAGCCCCTCCATTTCGAGCAGCTTTTGCGCGACTTCGGCGTCGCGATCCCACGGGAAATACAGGCCGCCTCCGAGTCCGCCCCAGGCATTGAACACCCAGTCGACACCGCGGCGGCGTCCCCTCGAGTCGACCACCAGCGTCGGCCCCGTATCGCGCAGCCACGCATCGTCGCTGCTGATCTCGACGACGCGCACGGCACTCGGCAGACGCTCGCGCGCATTCTGGAATTGGCGGCCCGATGCGCCCACCGTGAGCGGTTCGGCCGCGACGATCGCGCTCGCTATCGCGGCGAAGACCGCCTGCACGGGCTTGGCGCCCAAGCGCCAGTTGTCGCTGCGCTCCGGCCACAGCATCCAGCAGCCCGCGTGACGCGAGAACTCGGCCGGCATCCAGAAACCATCGCGCGCGGGATTCGACGTCAACGTTCGCAATGCGGTCCTCCGGGCCCGCATGCTAGCATTGACGCAAGAGGATTAGGAGCGTACCGATGTCTGAAGCCAAGCCTGTCGTATTGCAAGTGCCTCCCCTGGGCAAGAAGATCACGATCGAAAACGGCAAGCTCAACGTGCCGGATCATCCGATCGTGCCCTTCATCGAGGGCGACGGCACCGGACCCGATATCTGGCGCGCGAGCGTGCGCGTCTTCGACGCCGCGGTCGCGAAGGCCTACGGCGGCAGGCGGAAGATTCACTGGCTCGAGATCTTCGCCGGCGAAAAGGCCAACAAGGCATTCAACACGTGGTTGCCGGACGAGACGGTGCAGGCGTGCCGCGATTATCTGGTTTCGATCAAGGGTCCGCTGACGACGCCGGTCGGCGGCGGCATTCGCTCGCTGAACGTGGCCTTGCGCCAGCTCTTGGACCTCTACGTCTGCTTGAGGCCGGTACGCTGGTTCAAGGGCGTGCCCTCCCCCGTCATCTCGCCGGGCAAGGTCGACATGGTGATCTTCCGGGAAAACACCGAGGACATCTATGCGGGCATCGAATTCGAGGCGGGTTCCGCCGACTGCGAGAAATTTCTCGCCTTGTTCAAGCAAAGCTTCCCGAAGCAATTCGAGAAAATCCGCTTTCCGGGCAGCTCCGGCATCGGCATCAAACCGGCCTCGCGCGAGGGTACGGAACGGCTGTTCCGCGCCGCCATCGAATACGCGATCATCAACAAGCGCAAGAGCCTCACGATCGTCCACAAGGGGAACATCATGAAGTTCACGGAGGGCGCGTTTCGGAATTGGTGCTACCAGCTCGCGGAGCGCGAATTTCCCGACTCGACCTTCTCGTGGGAGCAGTGGGAGCTGATCAAGGCGACGAAGGGCGAGAAAGAGGCGAATGCGGCCATGGACGCGGCCAAACAGTCGGGCAAGGTCATCATCAAGGACGCGATCGCCGACATCACCTTGCAGCAGGTGCTGACGCGCCCCGACGAGTTCGACGTGATCGCGACGATGAACCTGAACGGCGATTACCTCTCCGATGCGCTCGCCGCCCAGGTGGGTGGCATCGGCATCGCGCCCGGCGGCAACGTCAACTACCTGACGGGTCATGCCGTTTTCGAAGCGACGCATGGTACCGCGCCCAAGTATGCGAATCTCGACAAGGTGAATCCCGGCTCGGTGATCCTCTCCGGGGAGATGATGCTGCGCTACATGGGATGGGTGGAGGCGGCAGACGCGATCATCACCGCGATGGACCGCTCGATCGCCCAGAAGACCGTAACCTATGACTTCGCGCGCTTGATGGAGGGCGCGACCGAAGTCAAGTGCAGCGAGTTCGGCGACATTCTGATTCGAAACCTCTGACGCCCAACTGCCGCAGGCAGTCGAAGGCCGCGACCCGATAGGCCTCGGTCATCGTCGGGAAGTTGAACACGTGATCGACGAAATAGTCGACCGTGCCCCGCGCCGCGATCACGGCCTGACCGAGATGCACGAGTTCGGTCGCGCTCTCGCCGAGCGCCTGCACGCCGAGCACGCGCCTCGAGCTTCGGTCGCACAACAAGCGCAAGAATCCGGCCGGCGCGCCGGCGATGTGAGCGCGCACCACGTCGCGAAAATCCGCGAAGCCGATGCAGACGTCCACACCGCGACGCGCCGCCTCGCTCTCGCCGATGCCGACGCAGGCGATTTCCGGAATCGTATAGACCCCGGTGGGCAGCAAGTCCGCTCCGCCCGGGAGCGGCTCGCCGAGCGCCGCGAGCGCGGCCCGCCGACCCTGATCGGCTGCCGCACAGGCGAGCGCCGGCGGCCCGATCACGTCGCCGGCCGCGTGGATGCCCGCGATCGACGTCGCGAAACGCGCGTCGACTTCGATGTGGCCGCGGGGATTCATCGCCAGCCCGAGCTCTTGGGCACCGACGCCGTCGAGATTCGCGATCCTGCCCAAGGCCGCGAGCGCGATGTCGGCGCGCAGCACCGCACCGCCCTCGAGCCGCACGACGACCTGCGAGACCCCGTCGAATGCCACGTGTTCGACTTCCGCCGCCGCGTGATAGCGGCCGCCGTCCTCGGCGAAGCTCGCGAGAAATCCGCGGCGCAGCGGCGCATCGAGAAATCCCAAGGGTTCGGCGGCCTTGTCGACGAGCAGCACCTCGCAGCCGAGCGCCGCGAAAATCGACGCGTATTCGCAGGCGATGACCCCGCTGCCGAGCACGATCATGCTGCGCGGCAGATAGGACAGACTCAGGATGGAGTCGCTGTCGAGGATGTGCTCATGATCGACCTGGATATGGGCAAGATGGCGCGGCCGCGATCCCGTGGCGATCAACAGCCGCCTCGCTTCGAGCACGAGGCGCGAGCCGTCGAGCTGGAGCACCTCGACGCGGCGCGGCCCCAGAATGCGCGCGAGGCCGCGAAACAGGCCCACGCCGTGGTGCTGCATCTGGGCGCGCAACAACTCACCCTGGGCCAGGACCACACGCTCGACGCCGCCGAGCAGCAGCGACAGGGGGGCGTCGCCCGCGAGTGCGACGGCCAGCGACGCCGAGCTGCCCTGCAGGCGGCGATACCGCAGCGCCTGCTCGCGCAGCGCCTTGCTCGGAATCGTCCCCGACAAGAGGCAGGCGCCCCCGACTTGGGCCTCGCGATCGACGATCGCGGCCCGAAAGCCGGCTTTCGCCGCGTGGATCGCGGCATTTTCTCCCGCGGGTCCCGCCCCGAGGCAGACGAGATCATAGGTGAGCGCGTTCACGCCTCAGATTCCGGCGAGTTGAGCGACACGATCGCGCTGCGCGAGGATCGCCAGCCGTTCATCGGGAAACACACCGAGTTGCATGAATACCGGATCCTCGAGGACCGCCGCCGTGTGCGCCGGGGGTGAGTCTGGGCCGAGTTCCGCGAGCAGATGCGCGGCATGAACGGTGGCGGCGAGTTCCACCTGGGCGCTCGCTTGATAGGTGCGCCACTCGCAGGCTGCCGATTGCACGTCACCCGGGAGACACCAGTTGCTCATGAGCAGTCGCCCGCAAGCCGAGTCGAATTCGAGCAGCAATGTGCTGAACTCCACGGCGTCGAGGGCCATGCGACGCTCGCGCTCCAAACCGGCCAGCAATTTCAAGGTGAGCGCCGCGCCGGCGCGATGCATCAATCCCGCGAGAAAGGCGCTTTCGACGTGTTTGCGCCGGAGCCGGGCGACTTCCTTCGCCCAGAGCGCGCCGAGCCACGCCTCGCGCCATAGCGCGTTTGCCGCCGCTTCATGCCCCGGCGCGGTGAATACCTCGCCGTGCAGCGCCGCGGCCAACGTCAGATTCCGCACCTCGGCAACCCCCAGCCAGGTCACCGCCTGCTGCAACGAGACGATCGGCGAGCGCGGCCGCAGCGCAGCGGAGTTCGCCGTCCGCATGATTTCGCCGGCGACCCCGGGATCGGACTGAATCAAGTGCACGAGCCGACCTTGGTCGATTTCAGGCTGCGACGTGAGTTCCGCGAGCTTCGTGCAAATATGCGGCATCGGCGCAATGGTCTGGGATCGGGTCAGGGACTCGCCCAGGTAGTCGCGCGCGACCTGGATCATGGAGCTCAATCTTTTTAACCCCGGCGATTATGTCTATCCGCCTGAAAGTCGGCCGAGCTGCGGAATCCTTGAGGCGGCACCCCGGGCATGTCAAACGAAGGCACGGCCGAGCGCCTGCTCCAGGTCTTCAATCAGATCATCGGCATCTTCGATGCCGATCGACAGACGCACGGTGCCGGGCTTGATCTGCGAGATCGCGCGCTGCTCGGCGGTAAATTCACGCACCCCCATCAAGGTCGACGGCAGCACGAGCGATTCGACGGAGCCCAAGCTCGCCGCGATGGCAAACAGCGAGAGCGCATCCGCAAACCCCCCGCTCTCGGCGTAACCGCCGCGCAATTCGCAGGTCACGACCGTGCCGAAATCGGTCATTTGCTTGCGCGCCAACGCGTGCTGGGGATGGCCCGGAAGCCCCGGATGGAACACGCGGGCGACGCGCGGGTGGCCGCTCAGGAAGGTCGCGACCGCGAGCGCATTCGCGCATTGCCTCTCGTAGCGCAAAAAATAGGTGCGCATACCGCGCTGAATCAGAAATGCCGCGTGAGGATCGAGGCTGGGCCCCATGGAGACGACATCCTTGCGCATCGCTTCGATCAAGACCCGGTCCGCGATGATCGCGCCGCCGAGAACGTCCCCATGCCCGGACGCGTATTTCGTGAGGCTGTGGAGGAATACATCGATCGGATACCCGCCGTGGTTGTGAAAACCGGCGAACGTGTTGTCGAGCACGGTCAGCGCGCCGGAGCGTCGCGCGGCGGCCGAGATACGTTCGAGGTCGGCAATGTGCGTGATCGGATTCGTCGGGCTCTCGAACACGACGAGGCGCGTCGGCGTCTCGGCGAGTACCCGCTCGATGTCCGCAACGTCGAGAATGGACAGCAGCGTATGCCGCACTCCGAACTTGGCGAGCAGGTGCTGCACGAGGTAGCGGGTCGGGCCGTAGGATTCGACGAAGGCGAGCACGTGATCCCCCTGGCGGCACAGCGACAGCAGCGACGCGGCGATCGTGGCGACGCCGGAAGCGGTCAGCAAACACTCTTCGCGGCCCTGCAGCGCGGCGAGCAGCAGTTCCAACTGGCGCAAACCGGGATTGGAGGATCGCGAATAGAAAAACCCTTCTCGCTCACCGCGAAAGAAGCGGGCGGTTTCGGCGGTATCGTCGAACGCGAACTTGACCGACTGGTAGATGGGAGCCACCAGCGGCCGGTTGTCCGCGGGCAGGTTCACGGCGGGCGGGTGGTTGACCCGGGTGTTCTTTTTCATGCCCCCACGATAGTCGAGGCCGCAGCCGGAATCCAAGTTCTGTTCGGCCTCCGGTTCAATTCGGCAGATAGCTTGCCAGGTCCTTGCCGATCGAGCCGGCGGCGTCGAACAGCGCCGATTCGTCCTCGGCCTTGAACCCAAGATCGAGGTAGGCGGGATTCAGGGTCAGCAATCCGCGCGCATCCTGCAGGCCGTCGTCGAGCGTGAAATTCGCGAGCAGATGCGCGACGTGCACGATGTTGCAGTCGAGCCGCCGTTCGCCGGCACCGGCATATGCCTCCCACTGCGTGGCGGCGACCTGCACGCCTTCGGGCAAGCCCCAATCCCTGACGACGAGCGCGCCCAAGTGCCGGTGAAAGATCTCGATCAGCAGGTCGTATTCCTCGAACGAAAGCTTCGCCTGCGAGCGCCCCGCGAGATCATGCACGGCCGCGAGCGCGACCGGCTTGCCGATCGTGTGCAGCAGCCCGGAGAGGTAGCCCTCGGCCGCTTCGCGGGCGAGCATGTGGGAAATATGGCGCGACCAGAGCGCGCACGCGAGCGCGTGGCGCCACAGGCGACGGGCTTTGTGGTTCTGTCCGGGTACGTTCAGGATCCGGCCCTGAAGGGCCATCGTGAAGGCGATGTTGGCGACCTGATCGAAGCCGAGCCAGGTTACCGCGTGGCGCAGGGTCACGATCGGCGTGAGGGGACGCTTTGCGGCGGATGCAGCGACCCGCAGCACCTGCGCGGTCAAGGTCGCGTCGGCATCGATGATTTCCGCCAGCTCCACCGCGCTGCTCAGGTCGCTCGCGTTGATGCGCATGACCCGAATCGCGACCTCGGGCAGCAGGGGCAGATCGATCTCGCCGCGAGCGAGCCGCTTTTCAAGAAGACCGTGAACGAAGTCGCAGTTCTCGGTATGGTCCAGGGCATGCAAATTCGCGCGGTTCATGCGCTCCGGTTATCGGCGTCGCCACGCGCCGCTTGAGCTAAACTCGCGGCCATGAATGCGAAGCTGCAACCGATCGATGCCGCGCAGGCGAGCGATCCAGCCGATCCCGCGCCCCGGTTGCGCGAGATCCCCTATAACTACACGTCGCTGGCCGATCGGGACATCGTCATCCGCCTGTTGGGCGAGCGCGCCTGGCAGGTGCTCGATGAACTGCGCGCCGAACGGCGCACGGGGCGCTCGGCCCGCATGCTCTATGAGGTGCTCGGCGACATTTGGGTCGTCGAGCGCAACCCCTACCTGCAGGACGATCTGCTCGAGAACCCCAAGCGCCGGCGCATGCTCATCGAAGCGCTGCACCATCGGCTGCACGAAGTCGAGCGTCGGCGCGAGCCGGGTGACCCCGTTCGCGATGCCAAGGTTTCCCTGCTGCTGGAACTCGCGGGCGGCGCGGTGCGCCGTTTCGACCAGCATTTCGCCGATATCGCGAGCATGCGCAAGCGCGCCCGGCGCCTCCTTGCGGCGCACACGCGCGGGGACAACGTGCGCTTCGACGCCTTTGCGCGCGTATCGCATGTGACCGATGCGACCGACTGGCGCGTGGAACTGCCCTTCCTCGTCCTCGCGCCGGATAGCGAGACCGAAATACCCCAGCTCGTGCGCGACTGCATCGACCTCGGGCTCACGATCATTCCGCGCGGTGGCGGCACCGGCTACACGGGCGGCGCCGTTGCGATGACGCCGTGGTCCGCCGTGCTCAACACCGAGAAACTCGAGGCCTTGGGGGACGTGGAAATCGGACCGGACGGCCTGGCCTCGATATTCACCGAAGCGGGCGTCGTGACCAAGCGTGTCACCGAGACGGCGGAACGGGCGGGATTCGTGTTCGCCGTGGATCCGACCTCCGCGGATGCCTCGTGCATCGGCGGCAACATCGCGATGAACGCGGGCGGCAAGAAGGCCGTGCTGTGGGGCACGGCGGTCGACAATCTCGCGTGGTGGCGCATGATCGACCCGGACGGTAATTGGCTGGAGGTCACACGCCTCGACCATAACCGCGGCAGGATCCACGACGTCGAGACCGCACGCTTCGCGCTCGTCTGGAAGGATGGCCGCGGGGCGCCGGAGAGCGCCGCGATCCTGCGCACGCAGCAACTCGAACTGCCGGGCCCGATGTTCCGCAAGACCGGTCTCGGCAAGGACGTCACCGACAAGTTCTTGGGCGGCCTGCCGGGCGTCCAGAAGGAAGGCTGCGACGGGCTGATCACCTCGGCGCGCTGGATCCTGCACCGTGCTCCTGCCCACACCCGCACGTTCTGTCTCGAATTCTTCGGGCAGGTGCGCGATGCGGTTCCGAGCATACTCGAGATCAAGCGCTATCTGGACTCCCGCGGCGACTCGAGGGGCGGGAACAAGGGCGCGATTCTCGCGGGCCTCGAACACCTCGACGAGCGGTATCTGCGCGCGATCGGCTACAGCACGAAGTCCAAACGCGGCGCCCTGCCGAAAATGGTGCTGCTCGGCGACATCGTCGGCGCCGACGAAGCCGTCGTCGCGGCGGCGACGTCCGAGGTGGTCCGACTCGCGAATGCCCGGACGGGTGAGGGCTTCATCGCGGTCAGCGGCGACGCGCGCAAGAAGTTCTGGCTCGACCGGGCAAAGACCGCGGCCATCGCGAAGCACACGAATGCCTTCAAGATCAACGAAGACGTGGTCATTCCGCTCGAACGGCTCGGCGACTACAGCGAAGCGATCGAGCGCCTCAACATCGAATTGTCGATTCAGAACAAACTCGAACTGCTCGATGCGCTGGCGGCCCGTTTTGCGGAGCTCGAGCTCGAGCACGGAGTCGAATTCAGCCCGGAACGCGCGCTCGAGGCACTCGAACTCCTGGGCAGCGTCCGCACCCGCTGGCGCTCCTATCTGGATGGGATCGATACGCCCTTGTTCACCCGGCTGCAGGACCGGAGCCTGCGCGTGAGCTGGAAGACCGAAGTGCGCGCCGAACTCGCACACATCTTCACGGGCGATGAGTTCGCGGCCGTGCTCGAGGCCTGCGATGAGGTCCACCGGCGGGTGCTGAAGGGCCGCCTATTCATCGCGCTTCACATGCATGCCGGCGACGGCAACGTGCACACGAACATTCCGGTGAATTCGGACAACTACGCGATGCTGCAGACGGCCTACCGCACCGTGGCGCGCATCATGCACATCGCGCGCGAACAGGGCGGCGTGATCTCCGGCGAGCACGGAATCGGCATCACGAAGCTCGAATATCTCACGACCGCCGAACTCTCGGAGTTCCGCGCCTACAAGCTGCGCATCGACCCGGACGGAAGATTCAACAAGCACAAGCTCATGCCGGAAGGCGACCTGCGGCGCGCCTACACGCCGAGCTTCGGGCTGCTCGGTTTCGAATCGCTGATCATGCAGCAGTCGGACATCAGCACGATCGCCGATGCCATCAAGGACTGCCTGCGCTGCGGCAAATGCAAACCGGTTTGCGCGACTCACGTGCCGCGCGCGAATCTGCTGTACTCGCCGCGCAACAAGATCCTCGCCACGTCCCTGCTCATCGAGGCTTTTCTCTACGAAGAGCAAACCCGCCGCGGTGTTTCGATCAAGCACTGGGACGAGCTCTCCGACGTCGCGGACCATTGCACGGTCTGCCACAAGTGCGAGTCCCCGTGCCCCGTCGACATCGATTTCGGCGACGTCTCGATGGCGCTGCGGGATCTGCTGCGGCGAATGGGCAAGAGGCGCTTCAACCCCGGGACCAAGGCTGCGCTCTTCTTCCTCAACGCGACCAATCCCGAGACGATCAAGGCGACGCGCAAGCTGATGATCGATTGGGGCTACCGGGCGCAGCGGCTCGCCAATCGCGCGCTCGCCACCCTTGCGGGCGCCCAGACGAAACGGCCCCCCGCCACCACCGGCAAAGCGCCGATCAAGGAGCAGGTGATCCATTTCGTCAACAAGCGCATGCCCGGCGGCCTGCCGCGCAAGACGGCGCGCGCGCTGCTCGACATCGAGGACCGCAATTACGTACCCATCATCCGCGATCCGGTCGCGACCAGCAGCGACTCGGAGGCCGTGTTCTATTTCCCGGGGTGCGGCTCGGAGCGCCTGTTTTCCCAGGTGGGGCTCGCGACGCAGGCGATGCTCTGGCACGTCGGCGTTCAGACCGTGCTGCCGCCCGGTTACCTATGCTGCGGCTATCCGCAGCGCGCAGCCGGAGAATTCGAGAAGGGAGCAGGGATCATCACGGACAACCGCGTCTTGTTCCATCGCGTCGCGAACACGCTGAACTACCTGGACATCAAGACGGTGATCGTGAGTTGCGGAACGTGCTTCGATCAGCTGCAAAGCTACGAATTCGACAAGATCTTTCCCGGCTGCAAGATCGTGGATATCCACGAATTTCTCATGGAGAAGGGTCTGCGGCTCGAGGGGGTCACGGGCGTGAGATACCTGTACCACGATCCCTGCCACTCGCCGATGAAGCGGCATGAGCCGCTCGCGGTGGTCAATGCCCTCATGAACGAGGAACTGAACGGCCACATCGCGATGAACGACCGCTGCTGCGGCGAATCGGGCACGCTCGCGCTCACCCGGCCCGACGTGTCGACGCAGGTCCGCTTTCGCAAGGAGCAGGAGGTGCGCGTCGATGTGGCGCGATTGCGCTCGGGCGGCGCCAATGAGGTCAAGATCCTGACCTCCTGCCCGTCATGCCTGCAGGGACTCAATCGTTTCAACGACGACGCGGACATCGATGCCGACTACATCGTGGTCGAAATCGCCAAGAACCTGCTCGGCGAAAACTGGATGCCCGACTACGTTCGGCGCGCGAACTCCGGCGGCATCGAGCGCGTGCTCGTCTGACGCGAGTACCTAGCAGCCTATCTGACTCATCCCCGTGGCCGTGCCCGGTCCCTTCGGGTTGGCAGGGAAAGGGGTGTCCGCGGCGTCGCTCGGCTTGGCCGTGGGCCCACCACGGCCCGCGCCGCGCGCCTTGCATCCGCTCCCTTTCCCTGCCAACGCGCCTCACGCGGATAAGGTAGACAGGCTGCTAGGCGGAGGCCTTGTCGAGGCGGCTTGCCCGGCTCATCCAGACGCTCACGCAAACGATGATCAGCGTGACGAAGCCGATCGTGAGGGTGGCGAGCACGTTGATCTCCGGACTCACGCCCAGCCTCACCTTCGAGAACACGACCATGGGCAGTGTGCTGCTGCCGGGCCCCGACGTGAAGCTCGAGATCACGAGGTCATCCCACGAGAGCGTGAAGGCGAGCAGCCAGCCGGACAGGATGGCCGGAAAAATGATCGGCAGCGTGATCACGAAAAACACCTTGAGGGGGCGCGCACCGAGATCCATGGCCGCCTCCTCGAGCGACGTGTCGAATGTGGCGAGCCGCGATTGCACGACCACCGTCACGTAGGCCATCGAAAAGGTCATGTGGCCCATCGTCATCGTCGTGATGCCGCGCCCCGCGGGCCAGCCGATCAGCTGTTCCAAGGCCACGAACAGCAGCAGCAGCGACAAACCGGTGATGACTTCGGGCATGACGAGCGGCGCGGTCGTCATCGCATTGAGCGTGAAACGGCCGCGGAACCGCGTGAAACGCGACAGTGCGAATCCGGCGAGCGTTCCCAGGATCACGGACCCCGAAGCGTTGATCACCGCGACCTTGAGGGAAATCCACGCCGCGTCGAGAATTTCCTCGTTGCCGAGGAGCGCGTGATACCACTTGAGCGTCGGCGAGTTCACCGAGTCCCAGACCGTCACGAGCTTCGATGCGTTGAACGAGAACACGACCATGGAGAGTATCGGCACGTAGAGAAACGCGAATCCGAACGCGAGACAGGTGAGCACGAAGAACGAACGACGATCGTTCATCGTGCTCCCGCCGATTCGCGCGCCTGGATGCTCTGGTACCACATCATGAAGGGTACGAGCAGCAACAGCAGCAAGATGGCGACCGCGCTCGCCACGGGCCACGCGCGATTCGAGAAGAACTCGTCCCAGAGGATGCGTCCGATCATCAGCGCGTTCGGGCCGCCCAAGAGCGCCGGAATCACGAACTCGCCGACCGCCGGAATGAACACGAGCATGGAGCCCGCGAGGATCCCATTGCGCGACAACGGCAGCGTGATCTTGTAAAACGCCTGCCAGGGACGGCACCCCAGGTCCTCGGCGGCCTCGAGCAGCTGCCAATCCATTTTCTCGAGATTCGCGTAGAGCGGCAGGATGAAGAACGGCAGATAGGAATACACGATGCCGACGTACATCGCGAACGGCGTGTAGAGCATCGCAAGCGGTTCGTGGATGAGCCCGAGCGACATCAGGGCATTGTTGATCACGCCGTTCGCCTTGAGCAGTCCGATCCACGCATACACACGCAGCAGCAGCGAAGTCCAGAACGGCAGGATCACGAGGAGCAGCAGGATGTTGCGCGTCTTCGGCCGCGCCCGCGCAATGCCGTAAGCCATGGGGTAGCCGATCACGATGCAAAACAGCGTCGAGACGAACGCCACGAGCAGCGAATTGAGCAGCGCCTTGATGTAGAGCTCGTTCGTGAAAAGGAAGGCGTAATTGTTGAAGTTGAGCCTGATCGACAGCTCGTTCGCACCCTCCCACTGCAACAGAGACGTGTACGGGGGAATCGCGAGATCGACGTCGGCGAACGAGATCTTGAGCACGATCACGAAGGGCACGACGAAGAACAGCAGGAGCCAGAGGTAAGGCAAGGCGACGACCAAGCCGCGGCCCGACACGCCGAAGCGCTCCAGGAATGCGGTGTGCCGCATCGTGCTAACGGGTCACGACCACGGGACTCGTCGAGTCCCAGGAGAGGTAGACCTGCTGGTCCCAGGTAATCGCCTCGGCGTGGCGCGACGTATTCGGCTGGGTGACGCGCACGATCTTGCCGGTGGGCAGCCTCACCAGATAGATCGACAGGTCCCCGAGATAGGCGATGTCCTGGACCGCGCCGCGCGCGACGTTGTCCGTGCCCTCGGGCGGCGCGGTCGTCATGAACACCTTTTCCGGCCGCACGGCGGCCCAAACCGTCGCTTCCGGGGCCGCGCTGATGCCGTGGCTCACATAGATCGTGCCGCCGAGCTCGGGCGAGCCGATCCGCACGTATTCCGGTTCATCCTCGATGAGCTTGCCCTCGAAGATGTTCACCGAACCGATGAAGTCCGCGACGAACTTGGTGCTCGGAAATTCATAGATCTCCGAAGGCGTGCCGGCCTGGACGATCTCGCCCTGATTCATGACGCCGATGCGGCTCGCGAGTGTCATGGCCTCCTCCTGGTCGTGGGTCACGACGACGAACGTCACGCCGAGCTTGTCCTGGATGCTGATGAGCTCGAACTGCGTGTGCTCGCGCAGCTTCTTGTCCAGAGCTCCGAGCGGCTCGTCGAGCAACAGCAGTTTCGGACGCTTGACGAGCGAGCGCGCGAGCGCCACGCGCTGGCGCTGGCCGCCCGACAACTGATGCGGCTTGCGCTTCGCGAAATCGCCGAGCTTGACGAGTTCGAGCATGGACGCCACGCGCTCGTTGATTTCAGCCTTTGGAACGCGGTCCTGCTTGAGGCCGAAGGCGACGTTCTGTTCGACGTTCATGTGCGGAAACAGGGCATAGGACTGGAACATCATGTTCACGGGCCGCTCGTACGGGGGCACGCCGGTCATGTCCTCGCCGTCGATGAGGATCCGCCCCGACGTCGGCGTCTCGAACCCGCCCAACATGCGCAGCAGCGTCGTCTTGCCGCAGCCCGAAGCGCCCAGCAGGCAAAAGATCTCGCCCTGGTAGATCTTGAGGCTGATGTCGTCCACAGCCTTGAAGTCGCCGAACGCCTTGGTCACGCGTTCGATCTGAACGTAGGGCTTCGCGTTCGGGTCTCTCCAAGGCGCGGCCTTGACCGCGGCTCCGGCAGGAGTCGCCATGCCTTATTGGCCCGTCTTGAATTCTTGCCACACGCGCGTGATCGCACGCGTCTGCGCCGCGCTGTCCGCGAGTTGCACGGAAAGCCGCTTGCGTTCGTCCTCGGACGGATAAATGGCGGGGTCCGCCTTGACGTCGGGCAGAACCAGGGGCTGGGATGCCGCGTTCGCGTTCGCGTAGCGCTTGAAGTTCGAGATGTCGGCGATGACCTGCGGCGTCATGATGTAGTTCAAGTACGCGTAGGCGCTGTCCGGATCGGGCGCATCCTTCGGAATCGCCAGCATGTCGAACCAGAGGATCGTGCCCTCCTTGGGAATCGAGTACTTGATGTCAATGCCCTTGGCGGCTTCCCGGGCGCGATCGCGCGCCTGCAGGACATCGCCGTTGTAGCCGACGGCGACGCAAAGGTCGCCGTTCGCGAGCGCTTCGATGTATTCGGAGGAGTTGATGTTGCGGATGAAGGGACGGATCTTCTTGAGGGTCGCCGCCGCGGCTGCGAGATCCTCGGGGCTCTGGGAATTCGGGTCCTTGCCGAGATACGCGAGCACGACGCGCACCATTTCGGCGGGCGAATCGAGCACGCTGATGCCGCATTTCGCGATCTTCGACGCCACCGCCGGATCGAATACGAGCCGCCAACTGTCGAGCGGCGCATCGGGCATCAATGCCTTGACCATTTTTTCGTTATAGCCGATGCCGTTGGTGCCCCACAAATAGATGACGCCATGGGCGTTGCCGGGGTCGTGGGCGGAAACTCGCGCCATGAGCGTGGGGTCCATGTTCGCGAGGTTCGGCAGCCGTGACTTGTCGAGCGGCAGGAAAACGCCCGCCTTGATCTGGCGCTCGAAATAGGAGGCCGTCGGGATCACGACGTCGAAGCCGCTGCTGCCGGCGAGCAGCTTTGTCTCGAGCGTCTCGTTGGAATCGTAGTAGGCGACGTGCACCTTGATGCCCGTCTGCTTCTCGAAGTCGGCGAGCGTATTGGGGGCGAGGTAGTCCGACCAAATGTAGAGATTCAACACCTTGGCCCCGGCGGATCCGTCGGCGGCCGCCTGCGGCGCCTGCTTGTGGTCGCCGCAACCGGCGAGTACCAAGGTGATCAAGGTCAACGCCGCGGCCGATCGAAAAACGCTCCACATCAAACGCTTCCCCCTGTTCGTTTCGCCGTGGGGAAAGCGTCAGCCGCGAACCCTCAAGCACCCTTCGCATAGTTATAGCGCAGCCGGGCGCCGGGGGACAGGGATAATTACACGTTGAGCAGCAAGTGTTCGCGTTCCCAGGAACTGATCACCTGGGCGAAGGTCTCGTATTCGGCGTCCTTGACGGCGGTGTAGGCCAGCACGAAGCGATCGCCGAACAGGTCGACCAGCGGCTTCGATTCGCGCAGCAGGCGCAGCGCCTCGGCGAGGGTGCGCGGGAGCGCGATCGCGAGGTCGTAAGCGCTCCCCGCGATCGGCTCGGACGGCTTCAATCCTTCGATCATGCCGAGATAGCCGCATGCGAGCGAGGCCGCGATCGCGAGGTACGGATTCGCGTCCGCGCCGCCGACGCGGTTCTCGACGCGGCGAGCCTCGGGGCCGGACAGGGGCACCCGCAAGCCGGCGGTCCGGTTGTCATAACCCCAGTGGACGTTGATCGGCGCCGAGGAGTACCGGCTGATGCGCCGGTAGCTGTTCACGTTCGGGGCGAACAGGGACATGGCGGCGGGCAGGTATCGCTGCAGACCGGCGATGTGGCCGAAGAACAGCGTCGACGGCGAACCGTCCGGGTTGCTGAAAATGTTCTTGCGCGTCTTTGCATCGATGATGCTCTGGTGCAGGTGCATCGCGCTGCCGGGCTCCTTGGCCATCGGCTTCGCCATGAAGGTCGCATACATCTTGTGGCGCAGCGCTGCCTCGCGCGCCGTGCGCTTGAACAAAAACGCCTGGTCGGCGAGGCTCATGGGATAGCCGTGCAACAGGTTGATTTCCATTTGCGCGGCGCCGGCCTCGTGGATCAACGTGTCGATCTCGATGTCCTGGGCCTCACAGAACGAATACATGTCGTCGAACAGCGGATCGAATTCGTTGACCGCCGCGATGCTGTAGGCCTGCCGCCCGATTTCCGGGCGTCCGGAGCGGCCGATCGGCGGCTTGAGGGGATAGTCGGAGTCGATGTTCGGCTCGACGAGAAAGAATTCGAGTTCCGGAGCGACCACCGGCTCCCAGCCATGGGCTTCGTAGAGGTCGAGGACCCGGCGCAGCACGTAGCGCGGCGCCATCGTCACGGGTCGACCGTCGCCGTAGAAACAATCGTGGATGACCTGTGCCGTCGGCTCGGCGGCCCATGGCACGACACGCACGGTTTTCGGATCGGCCTTGAGCACGATGTCGATGTCCGACGGATTCATGGCGCTTTGGTCGTCGGGATAGTCGCCGGTGACGGTCTGCAGGAAGATCGCTTCCGGCAGCCGCATGCCCTCCTCCTCCGCGAATTTTTCGGCGGGCATGAGTTTGCCGCGCGCGACACCGGCCATGTCCGGAATGATCGCTTCGACCTCCGAAATGCCGTGCTCCTTCAAGAATTGTTGAATCGTACTCGCCATAACTCACCTGTTGCTGGCGCGCCGTTCGCAAGCCTCGCCGAATGCGGCGAACAGGGCGCGTGAAAAGGGATCCTCGGAAAATCGCCATTCGGGATGCCACTGCAGACCCAACGCGAAGGTGTCGGCCGCCGCGACGCGGAATGCCTCGATCAGGCCGTCCGGGGCGTGCGCCTCGATCGCCAACCCAGCGCCCAGGCGCTGGACACCCTGCCAGTGCAGCGAGTTGACCCGCAGGCTCGCGGTTCCGCCGATCGCGGCGAGGTGCCCTCCGGGATCCAGAAGGACCTCATGAGCCGGACCGTACTGGACGTCGAGTTCGGTGGTCTCGTCCTCTCGGTGGTCGATATGGCCGGGCAACTCGTGCACCCGTTGCCACAAGCTGCCGCCGTAGGCGACATTCATTTCTTGGAATCCTCGGCAGATCGCGAGCACCGGCAATCCGGCGGCGACCGCACGCGGAATCAGCGGAAGCGTCGTAGCATCACGATTTGGATCATGCAGGGTTCCCGGCAAGCTCGCCGGGCCTCCATAGTGGTAGGGTTCAACATTCGATTCGCTGCCGGTCAACAACAAGCCGTCGCAACACTGCAGCAGGGCGTCCAGATCCAGATCCGCTCCGAGCGCCGGCACGAGCACCGGTATCGCGGCCGCGCCTTCGGCCACCGCGCAGATGTACTTCTCTGCGACCACATGGGAATAGTGTTTCCCGGTGAGGCGGCGGTCGGCCGTGATTCCGATGAGCGGCTTGCGAGACATGTTTAATATATTAAACGGCGGGTGAAGCGACCAAGCTTTCATCACGGCTTCATTACACCACAACCGGCGCGGCGCGTCCCGATCCGGGTGAGAAAATCACCTAAGATTTAGGCATTTCCGACACTTAGGGCTCATTATTGCGATGCGGCAATATTGCGCTTGCGGTAATTTACCCGGTAGGCTCATAGGCTACAAATCCTGTCAATAGCCCTAACATCTTAAACACTTTACCGATCTCGAGTTGACAAGTGCGCCTATCCGAACCGCCTGCCGTCTCCTATTACGCCGACTCGCTCGAGCCCCCTGGCGACGCGACTGGGGAGCGCGCCCGGGCACCGCTGCGCGGGGAGTTCGCCGCCGATGTCGCCGTCGTGGGCGGGGGCATTGCGGGCTGCTCCACCGCGTTGCACCTCGCCCGCCGCGGGTTTCGGGTGGCCCTGCTCGAGGCCCGTCAGGTGGGCTATGGCGCGTCCGGTCGCAACGGCGGCCAGACGATCTTCGGTCTCGCCGTGAGTCAACAGAAACTCGAGTCCCAGGTGGGCGCCGCGGATGCGCGACGCTTGTTCGACCTCTCGATCGAGGGTCTCGATCTTACGCAGTCGCTCATTCGGGAGTTCTCGATTGCCTGCGACTACCAGCCGAATCATCTGCACGTGGCGGTGAAGCCGCGCCACATGCTGGAACTCGAGGAGTGGGCGCGCGAACTCAGGCGTGACGGCTATCGGTCCGTGAGCATGCTCGATAGCAATCAGTTGCGCGCGCACGTCGTGAGCGAGCGTTACCTCGGCGGCCTCATCGACACCCGCAGCGGGCATCTGCATCCGCTCAAGTACACGCAGGGGCTCGCCCGTGCGGCCGAATCGTTCGGTGTGAGGATATTCGAAGACACGCCCGTGCTGCGCTATGCCGACGGCGCGACGCTGCTGGTGCACACACCGCAGGGACAGGTGCGCTGCAAACAGTTGGTATTGTGCGGCAATGCCTACCTCGGTTCCGTGGAGCCGCGGCTCGCCCGCCGGATCCTCGGCGTCGGCACGTATGTGATCGCGACGGATTCCCTCGGGCGCGAGCGCGCCCGCGCACTGCTGCCGAGCCGCGCGGCGATCGCGGACATCAATTGGATCCTGGACTACTTTCGCCTGTCGGCCGACGACCGCCTGCTGTTCGGCGGCCGCGTGAGTTACAGCGGTCTGGAACCAAGACGGCTCGCGGAATCGATGCGCCGGCGCATGCTGCGGGTTTTTCCGGACTTGCGCGACGTCAGGGTGGCACGCGCGTGGGGCGGCTATCTGGACATCACGATGAGCCGCGCGCCCGACTTCGGGCGGCTCAGCGACAACGTGTATTATTTGCAGGGATTCTCAGGTCACGGCCTGGTGCTCGCCGGACTCGGGGGCAAACTCGTGGCCGAGGCGATCGCCGCGTCGGCGGAACGCTTCGACGTCTTCACCCGGATTCCCCATCGCGACTTCCCCGGTGGCCCGCTGTTCCGACGTCCGTCGCTCGTGCTTGCGATGCTTTATTACCGGTTACGGGATCTGCTCTAGGCGCGCAGTCAACGAATAACAGCGATGGATGCGCGCATTGCGCGCGAAGTCCTGGGGCGTGGTCGCGGCGCTCAAATCCTCCACCGAGAACTCCGGCATGGCGGCCGTGTCGAGCCGGAAGCGGGAGTAATTGGTCGAGAACACCAAACGTCCGCCGGGCCGCAGCAGCCGCATCGAGCGCCGGATCATCGCGACGTGATCGCGCTGCACGTCGAGGACCGAATCCATGCGCTTGGAGTTCGAAAACGTCGGCGGATCGAGAAAGATCAGATCGAAGGCGGCGGGGGCGGCTGCCCGCTCCTCGAGCCAATCGAGACAGTCGGCGCGATGCAGTTCGTGGCGCGCCGACGTCATGCCGTTCAAAACGAAATTGTCGCGCGCCCAATCCAGATAGGTGTTCGACAGATCGACGCTGACGCTGCTGCGCGCGCCGCCGGCCGCGGCGTAAACCGTCGCTGAGCCGGTATAGCAGAACAAGTTGAGGAAGTCCTTCGACTCGGCCCAGCCGCGCAGCATGCCGCGCACGATCCGATGATCGAGAAACAGGCCCGTATCGAGATAGTCGCGGAAATTCGCCCAGAATTTCAATCCACCCTCGTGCACCACGTGACGCTCGTTGCTCATCTCGCGCTTGACGTATTGCAGAGCACCCTTCTGAGGTTTGCGCACCCGTGTGTGGACCTGCGACTGCGCCACGCCGAGGACGTCGGGCAGCACGGCGAGCACCTCGCGGCGCCGCTCGCGCGCGCGCTCCGGATCGACGGTCTTGGGCGGCGCATATTCCTGGACATAGACGTGGGGAGGGTCTCGGCCATACAGATCGATCGCGAACGAATACTCCGGCATGTCGGCGTCGTAGACGCGAAAGCACTCGATGCCCAGGGGCCGCGCCCAGGCGCCGAACTTCGCGAGATTCTTGCGCAGGCGATTGGCGAACATCACGGCGCCCGGGCGGCCGGCCCAGTCGAGGCGCACGGCCTCGGGAGGCTTCCGGGCGTGCTTCGCGTCCACGTCGAATCGCAGCAGTCGGCACTCGATGGTTCCGTTGAAGAATCGATGGCTGCGCTTCGCATGGATGCCGAGGTGGCGGGCGAGCGGCGGATTGCCCGTCAGGATCGCGGCTTGCCAGCCGGCGAAGCGTTCCCGCAACACGTCGCCGAGTTGCGTGTAGAGCTCCGTCAAACCCGCCTCGGCGCCGATGCGCTCGCCATAGGGAGGGTTGCAGACGACGAGGCCGGCGGCGTCGGCCGTCGCCGGCGGCGCGCGATCGGCGAGCGCGCGGCAATCGACGTCGATCCACTCCAGGACCCCCGCGGCGGCGGCGTGCGCGAGGCTCATGCGCACCGCATCCGGATCGAGATCCGAGCCATATATGCAGCGCCGCGGCGGCGGCGCCGCGCGCCGCGAGCGCGCTTCCTTGCACAATCCGTCCCACAGCGCGGTGTCGTGACCGCGCCAACCCGTGAAGCCGAAATAGGCGCGATCCAAGGCGGGTGCGGCGTCAGCTGCGATGAGCGCCGCTTCGGTCAGGAACGTGCCCGAACCGCACATCGGATCGACGAGCATGCCGCCGCTCGCGTGAATGGCCGGCCATCCGGCCCGCAGCAGCACGGCCGCCGCGACATTTTCCTTGAGCGGTGCGCGGCCACCCTCGCGCCGGTAGCCGCGACGGTGCAGGCTCTCACCGGAGAAATCCACCGACACGAGCGCCTCGCGGCCCTCGACATGGAGATGCAGGAGCACCGCGGGCCGCTCGGGCGCAACGTTCGGCCGCTCGCCGGTCGATTCGCGCAATTGATCGCAGACCGCGTCCTTGAGCAGCTGCGCACCGTACAAGGTGTGCCGAATGGATTCGTTGCCGCCGCTGCAGTCGCAGGCGAGCGTCGCACCGGGCGCGAGGTGGACACGCCAGTCGATGCGCCGCAGACCCGCGTAGATCTGCTCGGAACTCGAGGCGTCGATCGATCCCAGACTAAGCAGCACCCGCGTCGCCGTGCGCGACCACAGGCAGGTGCGGTAGCCCACGTCGAGCGTGCCTTGGAACTTCACGTCGTTGCTGCGCTCACGCAGGTCGCTCGCGCCGAATCCGGCGAGTTCCTCGGCGAGCACCGAGGCGGCGCCGATCGGCGCTGTCGCGATCCAGTAGCGGACGTTGTCTTGCACGGGCGGGAGAATCAGCGCGTCACGCGCATTCGACGCCGGTGCGCAAGTCGTGCCAATCGAGTCGCGTCGCATGCGCGACATACCGGGCGAGAATGCGATACACGTCCACGTCGAACGGCGGGAGGGGCGCCGCGCGCAAGTCGTCGAGCTCCGCGGCGCCCTGCGCCGTGCCGAGATAGCCCCAGGCATCGCAGACGTGCATGTCGACGCCGCCGTTGCCGCCCCGCTCTCGCAGGGCGATGCGCCCCGGAAACGGCCAGTCCTTGAGCCGCAGCGAGGACAAGGCGAGCTGCAGCCTGAGGGCGTGCAGCGCCGGTGCCTCTTTGCCGACGCAGGCGCCCCGACAGCGGCCGAGTTGATACGCGAAACAGGATCCTGGACCCTCCTCCAAGCCAAGCGCCTTGAGACAGAGCGACTGCGCTCGCGCAATGTCCGCAATGGCCTTGTGGGCGTCTTTGCGGCTGCGGAACAGCCCAAAACAGTGCGACAGAGCGGCGGGATCGACGGCGTCGATCGGTGCGAGCCGCACGCCGCGAGCAGCGCCGCCCCCGTCCTCGGCGGCGTCCGCAACGATGGTCACGGACTCGGCGTGGGACTTCAGGTGCCGGTTGTGGAGCGGCTGCTGGGTTTTGATCCACTGCGCTTCGCGCAGCAGCGCACCGAGCTCACCGGCCGTCTCGACCCAATCGACGCGGCGCACCTGGCGCGCGAGCCGCTGTTCCTTCGCGGCCGTGTGCTCGCCCGCGAAATGCCCGAGCACGCGCGTGCGCAGCGACACGCTCTTGCCGACGTACAGCAGGACGTCGCCTTCGCCGAAAAACCGGTACACGCCCGGCCCCTCCGGCAGATCGTCGGCAAGGTCCGCGGGCAATTGCGGCGGCACCGCGGTGGCGCCGAGCAGCGTCTCGACGGCGCCGCCGAGCCTCGCGGCCGGCACCTCCAGGCGCAGCTTCGACCAAAAATCCCACAGCACGCGGGCGTCGCCGAGCGCACGATGCCGCGCGGCGCACGCGAGTTTGTGACGCACCATCACCGCATCGAGATTGTGACGCGCATGCTCCGGGAACAGACGCCGCGACAATTTCACCGTGCACAGGACTTTCGCCGAGAAGCGCCGGTCGATGCGCCGAAATTCCGTGCGCAGGAAGGAATAATCGAAGCGCGCGTTGTGGGCGACGAACACCGCGCCCGCGAGTTTTTCGGCGATGACCGCCGCGAGGTCGGCGAAGCGCGGCGCGTTCGCGACCATCTCATTGCTGATCCCCGTGAACTCCTCGATGTAGCCCGGGATGCGGCACTCCGGATTCACGAGCGAACTCCATTCCTCGACGAGTTCACCGTCCCGTACGAGCACGATGCCGACCTCGGTGATGCGATGATGCGCGGCATTGCCGCCGGTCGTCTCGAGATCGACGAACGCGAGATTCCGGGGCAGCCCGGCGGCGTCAGCCGCGTCCATCGAGCGACAGGAGAGGGTGGTAGAGGTCCGGCCGACGGTCGCGGAACAGGCCCCAGGCCTCGCGGTAGCGGCGCACCTCATCGAGGTCGAAGCGCGCCGTCAAGACGCTTTCCGTGACGCGATCCGCCTCGACGACCTTCTCGCCGGTCGGACCCGCGATGAACGAGGAGCCGTAGAAAGTCATCGTGTATTTCTCGCCCGTCTCCGTGCCGATCCGGTTCGAGGCAACGAGCGGCATCACGTTCGCGGCCGCGTGACCCTGCATCGTGCGCTGCCAATGACCGCTCGAGTCGATGCCCGGATCGAGCGGCTCCGAGCCGATCGCGGTGGGGTAGAGCAGGATTTCGGCACCCATGAGCGCCATCGAGCGGGCCGCCTCCGGAAACCACTGATCCCAGCAGATGGCGACGCCGAGTTTGCCGTAGCGGGAGTCGAACACCTTGAACCCGGTATCGCCGGGCGAAAAATAGAACTTCTCGTGATAGCCGCAGCCCTCGGGAATATGCGATTTCCGGTAGCTGCCGAGCACCGCGCCGTCCGCATCGACCACCACCACAGAATTGAAAAACGCCTTGCCCGCCTTCTCGAACACGCTGACCGGCAGGACGACGCCGAGTTCACGCGCCAAGGCCTGAAATCGCTCCACCGCCGGATGGCCTTCGAGCGGCCGGGCGAGCTCGAAGTGCCCGGCCTGGTGGTCCTTGCAGAAGTACGGCGTCTCGAACAATTCCTGGATGAGCACGATGTTCGCACCCTCGCGGACGGCATCGCGTATCAGTGTCTCGGCGCGCGCCATGTTCGCCTCGCGATCCCAGGTACAGGCCATCTGAGTGGCGGCTACGGTGACGATCATGCTAACCCTCGCTAAAACGTCGGCGGCGAACTCGCGCTGACGATCTCGCAGTCCTCGCGCGAGGCATTGCGGAATCGGTGCGGCAGAGCGCTGCGAAAATAATACGCGTCCCCGGCTCCCAAGATACGCGATTCCCCGCCGACATAGACTTCGATGCGTCCACGCACGACGACGCCGCCCTCCTCGCCCACATGGGTGAGCATTTCCTCCCCGGTGTCGGCGCCGGGGGCATAGCGCTCGTGCAGGATCGACATGCTGCGCTTCGGCAGGCGCCCGGCGACGAGCCGCAATTCCACGCTCGCAGTCCCGATGTCGGCGAGTTCCTCCTTCGGAAAGAACACCTGAGGCTTGCCGGTCAAATCGAGCGTGAAGAAGTCTGCGAGCGCCATCGGTACGCCGTCCAAGACCTTCTTCAGAGAGCTGACCGACGGGCTCACGCGATTTTGCTCGATCAGGGAGATCAGGCCGTTCGTGACCCCGGCGCGCTTCGCGAGTTCGCGCTGCGACAGGCCGTACATCTGGCGAACGGCTTTGAGGTGGGCTCCGACGTCGAGACTCATGCTTGAGGCGCTCACAGGTCAAGGTGGCAGGAGAACAACAAGGGTGTGTCTATTATATTAAACAGCTTGACGCAAAAATCCAGAGGAATTGAGCTGAGTGTTGATTTTCTTTATCATGCGTCGAGCTTTTCCGCTGCCAGCCCCCTCCACTCTCAGGACAATGCCCTCATGAATGCCAAGCTGTCACCTAGCCTCTCGCATGACGAATTGGATGCTTTTTGGATGCCGTTCACCGCGAATCGACATTTCAAGGCGAACCCGCGCCTGCTCGAGCGCGCCGAGGGCATGTATTATTGGACGCCTGAAGGCCGCCAAATCCTCGACGGTGTCGCGGGTTTATGGTGCGTGAATGCGGGCCACGGGCGCCCCGAGATCGCCGCGGCGGTCGCGCGCCAACTGACGACGATGGACTATGCCCCGACCTTTCAAATGGGCCATCCCATCGCGTTCGAATTGGCAAACCGGCTTGCCGAGATCGCACCCCCGGGCTTGGACCGCGTGTTTTTCACCAATTCCGGTTCCGAGTCGGTCGATACGGCGCTGAAGATCGCGATCGCCTACCAACGCGCACGCGGCATGGCGACGAAAACGCGCTTCATCGGACGCGAGAAGGGTTACCACGGCGTCGGCTTCGGCGGGATGTCGGTCGGCGGCATGGTCAACAACCGCAAGGCCTTCGCCACGTGCATGGTGCCCGGGGTTGACCACCTCTCGCACACACTCGACATCGAACACAACGCGTATTCGCGCGGCCTGCCGCAGTGGGGCAAGCACATGGCCGATCAACTCGAGAGCCTGGTCGCGCTGCACGACGCCTCGACCATCGCGGCCGTCATCGTCGAACCCATCTCCGGTTCGGCAGGCGTCATTCTGCCGCCGGTCGGATACTTGAAGCGTCTGCGGGAAATCTGCGACAAGAACGACATTCTGCTGATTTTCGACGAGGTCATCACGGGCTTCGGCCGCGTCGGCAGGCCGTTCGCGGCCCAGGCCTTCGACGTGACGCCGGACCTCATGACGACGGCCAAGGGCCTGACGAACGGCGCCATTCCGATGGGCGCGGTGTTCGCGCATCGCAGGGTGCACGACGCCTTCATGCAGGGGCCCGAACACCTCGTCGAACTGTTTCACGGCTACACCTATTCGGCACATCCCGCCGCGTGCGCGGCCGCCCTCGCGACGCTCGACATCTACGCGAAGGAATCCCTGCTCACGCGCGCCGCCGAGCTCGCTCCGCGGTGGGAAAACGCCGTGCATTCGCTCAAAGGGTTGCCGCACGTCGTCGACATCCGCAATTATGGATTCATCGGTGCGGTCGAGCTCGAGCCGCGCCCGGGCAAGCCGGCGACCCGCGCGTTCGACGTGTTCCTCAAGTGTTTCGAACGGGGCGTCATGGTGCGTCAGACGGGCGACACGATCGCGATGTCGCCGCCGCTCATCATCGAGCCCGCACAAATGGCCCGCCTCGTCGAGGTCGTCGGCCAGGCGATCCGCGATACCCCCTGAAGCATCTCGAGGCGCCGCGTCGTGACGGACGCCGCGCCGCCTCGAGATCAGGCTTTCGGTTCGAAGATCGCGTACCACTTCTTGGACGGTTCCGCGACCTCCCAAGTACCGGCGAAGCCGGCCGGTATCACGAATGCGTCGCCCGCGCGCACGTCGTGGCGCTCACCGGAACTTGCCTCGATGCGGATCCGTCCCTCGAGAATCACGCAAAATTCATGCTCGGTATAGCGCACGCGCCATTTGCCCGCGCTGCTCGTCCAGATACCGCAAAAGAACTGCTGGCTCGCGTCCGTGTACTGATTCGCGACACGCGCCCGGGGAATTCCGGCAAGGATCATTTCGGGCGCCGGATTCGACGTTTCGCCTAGCAGCAGCCGATCTAGAATCACGATGCGCGGTATATCAGTCATCGCCTATCGTAGGCATGGCTTCGATTCCGGCACAAGTGCGACCCTGAGCCCGATCGCTCAGGGCCGCACGATCCGCTAGCGGCCCGACCCTCCGCTTGCGGCCGTCGTCGTTGCGGCCGCGGCTGCGCCCACGTCTGCGCCCGCGGCGGCGCCTGGACCGGCGTCTGCACCCGTTGCCGTGTTACCGAGCTGCGGGCTGCCGGCAACCTGGAGCGTCAGGCGCACGCGCCGCTCGAGCGCGTAGCCATCCTCGTCGTCGGCGACGCTCAAGGTCTTCCCGAAGGCGTTGACTTCGAGGGCCTCGTCGCTGATGCCGGATGCAACCAACAGGTCTCGCACGGCGTTCGCCCTGGCCTCGGAGAGCTCGAGATTCGCCTTCGCGGGACCGCGCGGATCGGCATACCCGTCGACGCGTATCCTGAGCTCGGGGGATTTCGTCATCGCCTGTGCCAGGGTCTGGATTTGATGGGCCAGGTCGGGCGCGATTTCCGCGCTGCCCGTCCGGAACAGCACGTCACCCTGCAGCCCATCCAGCGCCTCCGCCGGATCCTGTTTGGCCGTTTGTACGGCCTTCACCGAATCCGACAACTGGCGTACCTGCACCGTGAGCGCCCGGTTCGACTCGGTGAGGCGGTTCTGATCCTGCAACAGCGCGGCATCACGGGCTTCGAGTGCGGCCCGCTGGGAACCGAGCGCTGCGATCTCGGCTTCGTCGCGCTTTGCATCGCCGGCCCGATGGACGCGGTTGCCGAGCCACGTTCCAACTCCCGCGCCCACCACCGCACCGAGCGGGCCGGCGGCGAAGGCTCCGACGACACCGCCGGCCACGAAACCGATGGGTTCTTGCGGCGCCGCCGCCGCGTGCTTTCCGTTTGCATCGGCCGCCGTCGATCCCGCGAATGCAGGACCCGCACCGATTCCAAGACTCGCCAGACCGACCGTACACACGATGGGCAAATAAGATGTTTTCATGACCGCTCCTCAACGATTTCGCGCCTGCAGGCGGAACGACCGTACCGCCTTAAGGACCATTGCAGTCCCTCCAGCGGGCATGATGCGGCGCGAATTCGGGCAAATCCTGGCAGGGCAGCGATCAATGCCCGGCGGCGCTCGCGAGGCCGTGAGGTTCATGCGGCCACGGGCTCACGCGCCCATGGCGCGCTCAAGATTGCTTCAGGGAGAAGGGCGTGAAATTCGTGTTTCTATCGTAATAGTCCTCGTTTTCGGCGCGCTTGAGAAAGCCGACGATCCGGTACGTGAGCGGAGCTGCCACGAATTCCCAACCGCTCTTCAACAGATACTGCGTGAACATGATCGCGACGAGATGACTGTTTTCCATGCGCCCGAAGAATGCGATGAAGTAGAACAGGACGGAATCCACCAACTCGCCGCATAGCGTCGAGCCGACGAGGCGGGTCCAGAGCCAGCGGCCGGCCGTCAGGATCTTCATCTTTGCCAGCACGTAGCTATTGACGAAAGTTCCGCACAGGAACGCCGTGATCGAGGCAACCACGATGCGGGGGGTATTGCCGAAGATCGCCTCCAGGGCCGGCTGATTGGCGCGGCCCAGGTCGGACGGCGGCAGGTTGACGACGACCGCCGCCATGACGGCCGCAAATACGAGCGCGGCGAATCCGGCCCACACGACACGCCGGTCGCGGCCGTATCCGTACACTTCGGTGAGGATATCGCCGAAGATGTAGGAAATGGGGAAGAACAGCACGCCGGCCAGAAACGTGACGTCGCCCACGCCGGGCAGGTGCAAGGTGGTTTCCTTGGCCGGGCCGATCAGATTCGAGCACAACAGCACGCAAACGTAGGCGGCCATCACGAAATCGTAGTAGCGAAATTGTCGGTCGGTCGGCGTCGAGGTCATGGCTTCCACTTAAACTGATTGGTCAGAGCGCAACCCGATGATATGTCATCGCAGCATCGACGCGCGCTTCTCGATTTTTGAGGACCCGATATGTCCGATCACGATAAACGGGCTGCCGACGATTCGCCGGCGCTTCAGCATAACCCGGCGCCTGGGGCGCCAAGACCACCACCCGGATCCCCCGGCGCGGAATTCGAGCGGGTGCGCGACGCCTTGCGTCAGCTGCCGATCGCGCTGCACGTCCAGCGTCTCATGCCGCTGGTCAAGGGCGGCGGTTCGCGGCGGTTCGAAGTGCTGCTGCGTTCACGCGCCGATCCCCTCACCAACGAGGCGCCGCACGCCCTATTGCACGCCGCGGTCGCTCATGGCCTGGGTTCGATGATCGATCGCCGCGTCGTCACCGAACTCGTGTCCTGGCTCGTGCGCCATCCGCATGCCTGGCGCGACGTCGGCGCCACGTTCTCGGTCAATCTCACCAAGACGGCGGTGGATGACGAGCATTTCGCGATCTTCGTCGGCCTGTGCTTGGAGAAGGCCGGACTGCCGCGCGGCATGCTCAGCTTCGAAGTGGGCATGCCGACGGCAGGACATGCGGGCGGCCGTCTCGCGGAACTCGCCGCCGCCTTGCAGGGCCTCGGTTGCTGCGTCGTTCTCGATGATTTCGACCTGCGTACGGAATGCTTCGCGATGCTGCGCCTGCCGGGCGTCAAGATGCTCAAAATGATCCCCACGCTCACGGCTCAGATGCGCCGCGACAAACTCTCTCAGGCGGGCGTCACGGCGGTCGTTCAAATGGCGCGCGTGCTCGGACTGCACACGGTCGCGAAACACGCGGTCACGGCCGCCGACCAGGACTGGCTCACGGCGCTCGGCGTCGACTTTCTGCAGTCGAACGCCGTCGCGCCGCCGGAGCCTATAGAGCTGCTGGCAAGCCGGTCCAACCTCCACCGAGCGCCTTGATCAGATAAACGGTCGCGAGCGCGCGCTGACCGCGTATCTGGACGGTTTGCCGGCGGTTCGCGAGCACCGTCTGCTGGGCCGTGAACACGTCGAGAAACGTGTCGACACCGCCGGCATAGCGATCGTTGGCGATGTCGAGCGCGCGCTGCGCGCTGGCAGTGCTCGCCGCCGAGCGATCTTCGGCGCGGGCGAGATCGCTCAAGCCGTGGATACCGTTCTCCACCTCTTCCATCGCGGTGAGCACGGTATGACGGTAGCTGGCGACGGCCTCACCATACTGGGCATTCGCGATGCGCACGTTAGCGCCGATCGCCCCGGCGGTAAACAGCGGCGCCGTCGCGGCCGCGCCGATCGACCAGGCATGACTGGGCGCTTGCAGCAGCGTCGCGAGGGCGCCGCTCTCCCAGCCAAACGCTCCCGCGAGCTCGATCGTCGGAAAGTACGCCGCGCGCGCGATGCCGACCCGCGCATTGGCCGCCGCCATGGCGCGTTCCGCGGAGGCCACGTCCGGCCTCCTCTGCAGCAAGTCGGACGGCAACCCGAGTGCAACCGCGGGCAACGGCGGCACGGCCACCGCCGGTTCGAGCGTGAACGACGGCGCCGCTACGTCGATCAGTGTCGCGATCGCATGCTCGATCTGGGCCCGCTGATTTTGCAGCAGGGCGAGTCCGGCTTCGCTCGCATCGAGCAGCGACTCCTGCTGCGCGAGATCGAGCCCGGTCGCAAAGCCGAGGTCGTGGCGTGCGGCGATGACGTCGCGCGAGCGGCGCAGAGATTCGATGCCGTCGGCGAGCACGGCGCTCTCGGCGTCGAGTTCGCGCAGCCTGAAATAGTCGCTCGCGAGCTCGGCGATGAGCACCAACCGGGCGTTCTCGAAGTCGGCGCTCGCCTGCTGCAGATTCGCGCGGGCGGCTTCGGCGCCGCGGCGCAGCCGCCCGAACAGATCGAGTTCGTAGCTCACGGCACCGTCGAGCTTGAAGTCGTTTTGCGTCGTCGCCTGATTCGCAGCACCGTAGCTCGCCACGGGTCGGTTCGCGGCGCTCAAGCTGCGGCTCGGATCGGCCTCGAGCGACACCGCCGGAACCAGCGCGGAGCGCGCGATCGTGACCTGTTCCCGCGCTTCGTCGAGGCGCAACGCGGCAACGCGCAGGTCCTGATTACCGGCGAGCGCCCGCGCAACGAGAGCGTCGAGTTGCGCATCCTGGAACGCGAGCCACCAGCGGCCCTTGACGGCCGCGTCGTCGGGTTGCGCCTCATGCCACGGAGGAACGGCGCGCCATTCGGCGGGAAGCTCGGTGGCCTCACGCCGATAGTCCGGTCCCACAGCGCAGCCGCCCTGAGCACACAACACGGCGAGCGCGCAGGCAGCGACGGCGCGCACCAGCGAGCGCGGCACAGGTCCCACGCCAGAGCCTTTGCAGAAGGCAGCGCTCACCGGGCGGTACCGGCCGCGCCCGACGTTGCATCCGATGCCACGACCACGACCGCGTCGCCGTCGCTGAGCGAATCAGCCGGATGGGTGATGATCCGCGCCCCCGCTTCGAGCCCGCTGCGGACCTCGACGGCATCACCGAAATCGGTACCGAGCTTGACCGTGCGCAAGTGCACGATCCCCTCTGCATCGACCAGCGCGACGCGCGGCCCCTCGGGCCGAAACAGCAGCACGTCGGTCGGGACGACGACATTTGCCGAGAGCCCCGCAACCGGCACCGCGACCTCGACGAAGGAGCCCGAGATCAGCGCGCCGTCGTGGTTCGGAACGCGGATCTCCACTTGCATCGTGCGGGTCGTGGTATCGATCGCCCGTGCCGTGCGCACGATGACTCCGGAGAAGGCCTCTCCGCTCCGCTCGGCGAGACTGATCGACACGGGATCTCCCGCCTTGACCCGGTGAGCGTAGGCCTGGGGAACGTAAACATAGAGGCGCAGAGAATCGACCTGGGCAATCGAGAACAGCGCTCGCCCCGTGCCGCCGGTACCACCGTCGATCAAATCGCCGACGTCGATGCTGCGGCGGGTGACCACGCCGTCGAACGGCGCGACCACCTTGGTGAACGAGCTCAGTTGTTCGAGGCGCCGGACGTTGGCCTCGCTTGCGGCCAGGTTCGCTCCAGCCTGGCGGAAGCCGCTCTGACGCTCGTCGAGATCCTGTTGCGTCACGGCGTCCCTCTGCCGGAGGCTCTCCCACCGTTCGGCCGTGCTCTTCGCCAGCTTGAGATTGAGTTCGGCCTGGGCGCGGGCGGCGACCGCTGCACTCAACTGGTGCTGGAGTTCGGGCGCGCTGATTTCGGCCAGCAATTCCCCTTTGACGACCGAACTGCCGATGTCCTTGTTCCAGCGCGCCACGTAGCCGGTCGTGCGGGCGTAGAGCGTCGCTTCGATGCCGCCCTGCAGCGTCCCGGGCAGCGTCAATGCTTGAGAGCGGTCGCGCGATTCGGCCTCGATCGTCGCGACGAACTGGCGTTGGTGCACGACCGTCGCGGCGTCGAGTGCGCTCGCCTGCCGGCCGCGGACCACGAGCACCGCGGCGGCGCCCACGAACAGGAAGGCGCCAAGTCCGGCGACGAGTAGTTTTGCGCCGCGCATCACCTTGGCGCCGTCAGAGTCGGACATATCGGGAACTCTCTCTGCCGCGATTTGCGTTGGCGATGCGGCGGTGAACACCGGCGAAGATCACCGGCACCAAGAACAATGTGGAGACGGTCGCGAACAGCAAGCCGCCGATCACCGCACGGCCGAGCGGCGCGTTCTGTTCGGCGCCCTCGCCCCAGCCGAGCGCCATCGGCAGCATGCCGATGATCATCGCGAGTGCCGTCATCAAAACCGGGCGTATCCGCGTCGCGCCCGCCTCGAGGGCGGCTCGCACCGGATCGAGGCC